>Ga0213833_1000415_pt1 | contig 46016 bp, 28 predicted proteins | sample SWATP21_FD_160575 | JGI IMG/M metagenome (GOLD analysis project Ga0213833, IMG submission 160575) | Coastal seawater microbial communities from Marineland, Florida, United States - SWA TP2 #1 | ecosystem: Environmental > Aquatic > Marine > Coastal | place: USA: Florida | collected 2016-08-14 | reverse complement strand
GCCTTCACCCTCGCCTTCGCCTTCGCCTTCGCCTTCGCCTTCGCCTTCGCCTTCCCCCTCGCCTTCGCCTTCGCCTTCGCCAGAGTCGCCGCCCTTGTCGGAGCAGCCCACAGCGGCAAACGAGGCGGCACACGCGGCAGCCAGGAAGACGGAGCGGAGTGAGAACATGGATTCGCGATACGTCATTGTGTCCCTCCGAGGTCTTTGTTGGAGACACGGAAGTGTACCGGATGTAAAGACCACGTGACGGTGCGCCCGGTCAGCTTCCACCCCGTCGACCACCAGACCCCCGCAAGCACGGCGCTCCCGCACATTCCCCCACCTGACCTGCACCACACATTTGGGTCATGTTCCCCCGGCGCACACACCGGCCCGGCTCCGAGCCACCCCCCGGGGGGTAGCTTGACTCCTGCTGCAACAGGCCCCCCCGTGCGCTTCCCCCTCCTCTTCATCGCCGCCTGCGCCTCGCCGGACAAGTCCGCCCCGAGCCCCCCCGGCACCACCCCTGCCGCTCCGGTCGACACCGCGTCCGACACCGGCCCTGCGCCACCCGCACCCTGCGACGTCGACCGCCACGAGCTGGGGGCCTTCTCCCCATGGAATGCCGGACCGGACTGGGCCGCACAGGCACCGGTCGCCGGGGAAGACATCGAGCGCGGCGCGGGCATGGCCGTGGTCGACCTCACCGGAGATGGCCTGCTCGACGTCTTCTTGCCCAATGGGTCGGCCTGCCAGCTGCTCGCCGGACAAGCCGATGGGCGCTTCGTCGACATCTCCACCACCAGCCTCCCCGACCCCGACGACCCCTGCCGCGTGTGGGGCGTGGGGGCCGCCGACATCGACGGCGACGACGACCTCGACCTCGTTCTCACCGGCTGGGACGGCCCCTCCAAGCTCTGGCTCAACCAGGGCGACGGCACCTTCAAAGACGCCACCCGCAGCAGCGGCCTGTCCACCGACTCGGTCCACGCCCGCTCGGCATCCCTGGCCGACATCGACCACGACGGCGACCTCGACCTCTTCATCGCCACCCACATCCACCGTGGCACCGGCGCCGAGTCGGCCAACCAGCTCTACATCAACCGTCGGGGCACCTTCCACGACATCACCGAGACCGCCCTCACCGCCGACGCCCGCTCCGCTGTCACCTTCCTCGGCGGCTGGCTCGACCTCGACAACGACCGCGACCCCGACCTCCTGCAGATCAACGACTTCGGCCACACCATCGTGCCCAACAAGGTCTTCGAGAACCGGTCCACCCCCGACACCATCGCGCTGGTCGACGTGAGCGACACCTCGGGCCTCGCCATCACCGCGCTGGCGATGGGCCTGGCCGTCACCGACCTCAACCACGACGGCATCCCCGACGTCGCCATCTCCGACGTCAACCGCCTCCACCTGCTCGTCAGCGACAGCGGCACCTGGTTCGACGCCGCTCTGAGCCGCGGGCTGGTCCCCGACACCGACCGTGCCCAGCTCACCGGCTGGGGCGTCACCTTCGCAGACCTCGACAACGACGGCCTCGACGACCTCCTCGTGCCATACGGTCCGGTCGAGCCCCTCACCCCCGACGAGCCCCCCGAAGCGCTCCACCAGCCCGACGCCACCTGGCGCCAGCGGCCCGACGGCACCTTCGTCGACAAGGCCGTGGAGTGGGGCATGGACCACACCCTCGAGGGCCGCGGCACCCTGGCCATCGACCTCGACGGCGACGGCTGGCTCGATGTCTTCAAGCGCGACCACCGCGGCGACCCCACCGTGCTCATGAAGGGCCGTGCCGGCTGCAACCGCGGGGTGTCCGTCCACCTCCAGGGCGCACCCGGACGGCGTCAGGCCATCGGCGCCAAGGTGGTTCTCGACGTAGGCGACCGCTCGCTCACCCGCTGGAACCTGCCCACCAATGTAGGCCTCGGCTCCACCGGCCCATCCGTGGTGCATGTGGGCCTCGGCCCCGACGACACCCTCGACCGCATCACCGTCACGTGGCCCGACGGCACATCCACGGTGGTCGACCACCCCGGCAACGACGCCGTTCTCACCGTCTCGCACCCCTAGCGACTGGCGCGCAGCTCCGCGGCCCGCTTCGCTGCAGCATCGGCCTCATCCATGCGCCCCAGGGCTGCGAGCGCTTCGGCCGCCATGCCCACACAATCGGGGAACACAGGCTGCATGCCCTCGCACACCCGGGTCACGGCGAGCGCCTCTTCGGGACGGTCCAGCCGCAGCAGCGCGTGGGCGTGGGTGGTCACCAGGCGGGGCTCGGCCGGGAGCCGCGTCGCCAGTCGCTCGATGACCTCCAGCTGGTCGGTCCACCGGCTCTGCTGTCCGTACACCGCGATGAGCGCCTGCTCCGCGGGGACAGCGCCGGGATGGTGGGCCAGCTCGCTCTTCAGCAGCTCCTCGGCTTCGGTGAGGCGGCCCTGCTGGATGCGGATGGTGGCCAGCGCGTGGCGCACCATGGGGAGCTCGGACGACCGGGCGTGGGCCGACTCCAGCAGAGGCTCGGCGGTGGAGGGGTCGCCATCCGCCAGGGCTGCCACACCGCGAAAGCCCTCGATGAGGGCGTGACCGTCGAGGTGCGTGGCGGCCCGGTCGAGCTCGGACCGGAAGCGGTCGGGCTGCTTGCTGGCGAAGAGGGTCTGGAGGTAGACGGTCCAGATCTCGGCCCGGAAGGGGTCGCGGTCGATGGCCTCTTGTAGCAGCACCAGGGCACCATCGACGTCTCGTCTGGCGAGGTGGGCCCGTGCGAGGGCAAAGCGCGACGACGACGACGGCTGCTGGCGGTCCATCTCCTCCACCAGGGCCAGTGCAGCGTCGGCCTCGCCCATCTGCTGGAGGATGGTCACGAGCTGAGACCGCACCTGGTCGAAGCCCGGCTCGCGCTCGAGCAGAGCTTCCGCCAGCGCACGCGCGCGGGGCAGGTCGTCGGCTTGCAGCGCCATGCGGATGTCTTCGGTGCGCCGCAGCACGGGCATCCGGCTGACGGGGTCTTCGAGGTCGCCCCGGAAGGGAACGTGGGTGGTGTCGACCGTGCCGCCCGTCATGTAGCCGAGGGCTTCGAGCTGGGCGGCTTGTGCAGGGTCGAGCTGCGTGTCGCCGGTGGCGTCGACCACGGGGGTCATGCGCTCGGCCATCTTGTCGACATGGCTGCGCAGGGCGTCGACCACGGGCTCATGGGTGGCGGCGATGTTGGACCGTTCCCCGCGGTCGTCCGACGCATACAGCTCGGGCCGAGTGGAGTCGATGAGCTTGTAGCGGGGGTCGACGATGGCCCGCTGTGGTGCCCAGCCGTAGTGCAGCCAGCCGTAGAGGCTCTCCATGTAGACCGCGCGGGTGTAGAGCACCTTGGCGTCGGTGGTGGGGTCGCGCAGCCAGGGGGCCAGGTTGGCGCCGTCGACGGCTTCGGGCATGGGCAAGCCGGCCAGGCCCAGCACCGTGGGCGCCACGTCGGCGATGGTGGTGGGGAAGTCCATCGTGTGCCCGCCGCTGCCGCTCGGGGGCCGCACCAGGAACGGGATCCAGGTGGTGTCGTCGTAGAGCAGCACGCCGTGGGCGGCTTCACCGTGCGAGCCGAGGCCCTCGCCGTGGTCGGCGAGCATGAAGATCCAGGTGTGGTCGAGCTGGCCGCTGGCTTCGAGCTGGTCGACCAGCCGACCGATCTGTCGGTCTGCGTGCCCCACCTCGGCAAAGTAGGGGTTGCCCGGAGACAGCCCGGGCTCGACCGGAGCATACGGATGGTGGGCGTCGAAGAGGTGCACCCACGCGAAGAAGGGGGCCTCGGTGGACCGCTCGGCGAGCCACTTGGAGGCGTCGTCCACCACCTCCTTGCCGGGCCGTTCCACGCGCCAGCGGCTGCGCTCGGTGTCGGCGGCTTCGCCCATGTCGTCGAAGTAGGCGTCGAAGCCCTGCGCAAAGCCCCAGTGGCGGCTGGTGACCTCGGCCCCAACCGATGCCATCGTGCTGTAGCCCGCGTCCTTCAGCTGCTCGGCCAGCGTGACCGCCCCATCGGCCAGGAAGTGGTCGCCGTTGTCGCGGACGCCGTGGCGGGTGGGCCACAGCCCGGTGTGCAGCGTGGAGTGCGCCGGGATGGTGAGCGGGGTGACGGTGTAGGCGCGGGTGAAGCGGAAGCCTTCTCGGGCGAGGCGGCTGGCGGTGGGCGTGAGGCCGTCGGGGGCGCCGTAGGGCGTGAGTGCGTCGGCACGCGTGGTGTCGAGCGTGATGACCAGAAAGCTGGGCTGGCGGGCCTCGGCGGCGCTGGGAGGCGCGACCTCGAGGGGCTCGGGAGGCGTCGGGTCACACGCGACAGCGGCCAGGGCTGCGAGGAGCACGGGGGACGAGGGGCGCACTGCAGCGGCTCCGGTCGAAAGGGGCGTCGGAGCCTACCCCGTGGACGCAGAGCCAGTCAGGGCACCACAGGGGCGACCTTCCCCAACCTGACACCGCCCACCCGCCACCACGGTGTTAGCAGCCACGGCCGCCCCCCGAGACCAGACCCCGGAGGGCGCAGCGAGGTCCAGATGGCCGATGTGACCCTCTCTCCCGCCGCCCAAGCCGAGTTCCCGTACGAGAGCTCGGTGCTCGACGTCAACGGCGGTCGCCTGCACTACATCGACGAAGGCAACCCCGATGCCCCGGTGATGCTGTGCGTGCACGGCAACCCCACGTGGAGCTTCTACTGGCGGCGCATCATCACGCAGTACAAGGACGACTTCCGCGTGGTGGTGCCCGACCACATCGGGTGCGGTCGCTCCGACAAGCCCCAGGGCTGGTCGTACCGGCTGGCCGCACACGTCGACAACCTGGTGCGGCTCATCGACACCCTCGACCTCCGCAACATCACGCTCGTGGTGCACGACTGGGGCGGTGCCATCGGCATGGGCGCGGCCACCAAGCGCCCCGACCGCATCCAGCGCATCGTGGTCACCAACACGGCTGCGTTCCGGTCCGACTTCATCCCCTTCAGCATCGCCACGATTCGCATCCCGGTCTACGGCCAGGTGGCGGTGCGCGGCTTCAACGGCTTTGCCCGCGTGGCCACCTTCCGCGCAGCCCACAACCCGCTGTCGCCCGCCGCCAAAGACGGCCTGCTCGCCCCGTACAACTCGTGGGCCAACCGCATCGCCACGCTGCGGTTCGTGCAGGACATCCCCATGCACCCCGGCCACCCCAGCTGGCCCGAGCTCACGCGGATCGACGAGTCCATCGGCCAGTTCACGCACCTCCCCATGCTCATCTGCTGGGGCGACGACGACTTCTGCTTCACACCGGCCTTCCGCGAAGAGTTCCAGCGCCGCTTCCCCGCCGCCGAGGTGCACCACTGGGAAGATGTGGGCCACTACGTGATGGAAGACGCCCCCGACCGCCTGCTCGCTGCGATGGATGCCTTCCTCGAGCGCACCACCGCCGAAGCAGACGCCGAGGTCGCCGATGCCGTCTGAGGTGAACCGCAACATCGCTGCGCGCCTTGACGAGCAAGCACAGCTGCGCCCCTTTGCCCGCGCCATCGTGTTTCCCGATGGCTCCGACCGCTTCGGCAACACCACCTGGACCCAGCTCACCTTCCGCCAGGCCCACCGCCTCTCCGACGACTACGCCCGCGGCCTCGCCAAGCTGGGTGTGGGCGTGGGCGACCGGGTCAGCCTGCTGGTGAAGCCCTGCCTCGAGTTCATCCCGCTCGTGTTCGCAGTGTTCAAGGTGGGCGCCATCCCCGTGCTCATCGACCCCGGCATGGGCCTCGACAACTTCCTGGCCTGCATCCAGCGCATCCAGCCCAAGGTGCTCATGGGCGAGCCCCTGGCGCAGGTGCTCAAGGTGGTCAAGCGCGCGGCGTTCTCGTCGGTGCAGCACACCATCACCAACGGCGCCAGCACCTGGTTCTGGGGTGGCGTGAGCCTGCCCGAGCTCCAGGTCCCGGGCGATGCGCCCTTCGCCACCGTCGTCCGCGAAGACAGCGATGAAGCGGCCATTCTCTTCACGTCGGGCAGCACCGGCCCCGCCAAGGGCGTCACCTACACCCACGGCATCTTCCAGGCCCAGACCGACCACATCCGCGACATCTACGGCATCGCCCCCGGCGAGGTCGACCTGGCCTGCTTCCCCCTGTTCGGGCTCTTCAGCATCGCGATGGGCATGACCGTCGTGATCCCCGACATGGACCCCACCAAGCCCGCCCAAGCCAACCCCGAGAAGCTGGTCGAGGCCATCGAGTCGCACGCCTGCACCAGCGCCTTCGGCAGCCCGGCCATCTGGAAGAACCTCGCCGCCTGGGGCGTGAAGACCGGCCTCAAGCTGCCCACCATGAAGCGCATCCTCATGGCTGGCGCACCGGTCCCGCTGTCGCTGCACGAGTCCTTCCAGACCATCTTCGACGGCAAGGCCGAGCTGCACACCCCCTACGGCGCCACCGAGTCGCTGCCCGTGGCCAGCTTCGCCAGCCATGAGCTGCTCGCCGACACCGCCGCCCTCACCCGGGCTGGCAAGGGCGTGTGCGTGGGCCGGGTCGCCCCCGACATGACCATCCGCTTCATCCGCATCACCGACGACATCATCGAGGACTGGACCGACGACCTCCTGGTGCCCGACGGCGAGAAGGGCGAGCTGGTGGCGGAAGGCCCGGTGGTCACGCAGGAATACAAGGACGAACCCGAGCACACCGCCAAGGCGAAGATTCGCAAGGGCGACCGGATGATGCACCGCATGGGCGATGTGGGCTACCGCGACCCCCAAGGCCGCATCTGGTTCTGCGGCCGCAAGTCCCACATCGTGCACTGCACCGACGGCACCATGGTGTTCCCGGTGCCCTGCGAGGCCCTGTTCAACGAACACCCCGACGTCTACCGCACGGCTGTGGTCGACGTGGGCGGCGTGCCCGGCCTGGTGGTGGAGCTCGAGCCCGAGGTCTTCGCCTCCAAGCACGCATCCATCCGCGACGCCCTGCTCGACATCGCCCGCGGCCACGAACAAACCCGGCGCATCGAGAAGGTGTGGTTCCACACGGGCTTCCCGGTCGACGTCCGCCACAACGCCAAGATCCACCGGCCCGAGCTCGGCCGCTGGGCCCGGGGCCAGAGCCCGGCCTGACCCCTCCGGAGTCTCCATGCACGCACTCGTCACCGGTGGCGGCGGCTTCCTGGGCCGCGCCATCACCGAACAGCTCCTGGCTCGCGGCGACACCGTCACCATCCTGTCCCGCGGCCGCTACCCCGAGGTGGAGGCCCTCGGTGCCAAGGGCGTGCAGTGCGACCTCAGCGCACCGGGCGACACCCTCGTGAACACCCTGCGCGACGTCGACATCGTCTTCCACGTGGCCTCGAAGACCGGCGTGTGGGGCCCCCGCGAGTCGTTCTTCTCGGCCAACGTCACCGGCACCAGGAACCTGCTGGCCGCCGCCAAGGCCGCCGGCGTGTCGCGCTTCGTCTACACCAGCTCGCCGTCCGCCACCTTCGACGGCAAAGACGCAGAAGGCAAGACCGAAGCCCAGGCGCCCTACCCCGACCACTTCGAGGCGCCGTACCCCGAGAGCAAGGCCGTCGCCGAACGCGCCGTGCTCGAGGCCAACACCGCCGACTTCGCCACCACCGCCCTGCGCCCCCACCTCATCTGGGGCCCCCGCGACCCCCACATCCTGCCGCGGCTCATCACCCGCCACAAGCAGGGGCGGCTCATGCGCATCGGCGCCGGCCAGAACAAGGTGGGCATCACCTTCATCGACAATGCAGCCGTGGCCCACCTCCAGGCCGCCGACGTGCTGGCCCCCGGTGCCCCCAACGCCGGCAAGGCCTACTTCATCACCGACCTCGACCCCGTCTCGCTGTGGCCCTGGATCAACGGCTTCATCACCGGCGTGGGCCTGCCCCCCATCCAGCGCAGCGTGTCCGCCGGGTTCGCGAAGTTCGTGGGCGGCGTGCTCGAGTGGGTGTGGCGCACGTTCAACCGGCCCGGCGAGCCCCCCATGACCCGCTTCGTGGCCGCCGAGATGGCCACCAGCCACTGGTACGACCTCACGGGCGCCCGCACCGACTTCGGGTATGCGCCGCTGGTGGGCCCCGAAGACGGCCTGGAGCGCGCCATCTCCTGGGCCAAGGACGAGATGGCCGCGGGTCGGCTGTGATTGCGCTGGGGCTGCTGCTCGCGGTGGCGTCGCCCGACCTGCCCCCCCTCCACCTTCCCGGTGCCGGCCCGGCCACCCCCAGCACCCGGCCCGTCACCATCGAGGCCGACTGGACCACGCTGTCGCCCCATCTGCGGGTCCGGCCGTTCTCGCTGGAACACACGCCCGAAGCCACCGCCCGGCAGCTGTCGTCTTCGGTGGGCCGCACCGCCGCGCCGGGCCTTCGCTTCGCCGTGGTGCTCGACACCCCCGAGACTGTCGGGCTGGTCGGGCCCTCCGCCGTCGAGGGCTGGCAGCGCTCCGAAGCCGAGGTCTACGCCGTCGCCCTGGCCCACACCCGCGCAACCCTGCGCACCGACCTCGAGCGCTACAGCCAGAAGCTCCCCGGGCTGTCGGGCACATCCATCGACGCCGAGCTGTGGTCGGGCGGAGACACCGTGGCCGCCCTCGCCGACATCCGCACGTTCGTGGGTCCCGCCCCCCATGGCGTGCTCATCAGCGCACCCAGCCGCTCGATGGTGGTGGTCCATCGCCTCGACCCCATGGACAACCTCGGCGATGTGCTGGCCACGTTCGCGGCCCTCGCCACCGTGGGCGCCCCCGCGGGTCACGAGCGCTTCTCCGACAGCCTGTACTGGTGGCACGACGACACCTTCCGGGTGCTCACCGTCACCGACCCCCACCCCGGTCCCCCCGCGGTCGACGACGGCCCCACCCTCGATGCCCTGCGCAGCCAGCTGGCCCGCACGCCCAAGCGCTGACCCAACCCCCCGCTCACGAGCCCCACCATGACCGACACCTGGTCTCTGTCCACCCTCAACGTCAACGGCATCCGGGCCTGCGTGCGCCACGGCTTCTGGGACTGGTTCAACGACCAGTCTCCCGACGTCCTGTGCCTCCAGGAGGTCCGCATGTCCATCGAGCAGGTGAAGGGCAAGAGCCGCATGCACGTGGCCCCCGAGGGCTGGACCTCCTCGCGCGCCGATGCCCAGAAGAAGGGCTACTCGGGCACCGCGGTCTGGACGCACCTTCCCGTCTCTGGCCAGGGCCAGGGGTGCGGCCACACCATCGCCGACCACGAAGGGCGCGTGTCGTGGCTCGACCTCTTCGACGGCGACGACAAGGTGCGCATCTACAGCATCTACTTCCCGAGCGGCACGTCCGGCGAAGGGCGACAGGCCATCAAAGACGACTTCAACGCCTTCATCCGCGACCACATCCGCCCCCACCTCGCGGCCGGCGACAAGGTGGCGGTGTGCGGCGACGTCAACACCGCCCACACCAGGCAAGACATCCACAACCCATCCGGCAACAAGAAGAACTCGGGCTTCCTCCCCCATGAGCGCGAGTGGATGACCGCGCTGCTCTCCGACGGCTGGGTCGACCTCTTCCGGTCCATGCACCCCGACGACAAGACCTGGAGCTGGTGGTCCAACCGGGGCCAGGCCCGGGCCAAAGACCGCGGCTGGCGCATCGACTACATCCTGTGCAGCCCCGCCCTGGCCGCCCTGGCCACCGACTGCACCATCACGGGTCGGGAGCCGAAGATCTCCGACCATTGTGCGGTCAATGCACGCTTCCGCCGGGGCTGACAGCGGCGTTTCGTCGTGGTCTCTCTGGCCGACCGGTATGGGCCATCCATAGGGGAGATACCGCCCGCGAACAGGTCAGATTCAGCATTCTCGGCCATGAAGGGTTCAAGGCCCCCCCCATCGGTCCGACTCCCAGATCGAACTGGGAGCCACACGTGATCTGCGAATCCCCCATCGAAGCCGAAAACTCGGTCGCCGAAGAGCGCGCCACCACCACCACCCACCGGCACACGCAAGACCCTGAAGTGGCTTCGTTGGTGGCACTCCTGGGACGCATCAATGCCGCGTCTCCGTCGTTGCCCCCACGGCCCGAGGTTGTCGCGGAGGTCATGACGTTGCTTCAGGACCCGCGGGCCGACAGCAAGCGTCTGGCCCGCCTGGTCCATGGCGACCCCGCCCTGGCCGCACAGGTGCTTCGGGTTGCCAACTCGCCGGCCTGGCGGGGTCGGGCCCGCATCGTCACCTTGCAGCAAGCCGTGGCCCGCCTGGGCATCGGTGCTCTGCAGGAGATTGTGCTGTCGGCGGCCATTGCGGGCGTCTACCAGGTGAAGGGCCACGAAGACCTCGCGGCCTCCATCTGGCGCCACGCCATCGGCACCGCTCTGTTTGCCAAAGCCACCGCCCGCCTGCGAAGACGCAACGTCGAGTCGGCCTTCATCGGCGGCTTGCTCCACTCGGTCGGCCGCCCGGTCGCGCTCTGGGAGCTGATGCGGCAGATCAAGAAGAAGCGCCTCAATTGCACCCCCATCGCAGTCCGCACGGCGGTCGACCTCGGACACGAGCGGGTGGGCATGGCGCTGGCGTCGTCGTGGAAGCTGCCCGACGTGGTCCAGAGTGTCATCGGACACGTGGCCGACCCGGTCCGGGCCACCGACCACCGCTCGGCGGTGTTCACCGTGGCGTTCGGTGCTGAAGTGGCGCATCGGGCCCTCACCACCGACGCCGAAGAGCTCATCCCGAAGTCGCCCGAGGAGCTGGTGCCCTTCCGGCACTCCGAGGCCCTCGACCTCTACCCCGACCAGGTCATCGCCATCCTCGAGCAGACCCCCAAGGTCATCGCTGCAATCAGGGCAATGTCCGCATGAGCCACACCTTCGACATCGCCGTCATCGGCGGTGGCGCGGCGGGGTGCGCAGCGGCGGTGGAAGCCGCCAGGCTCGGCGCCCGGGTCGCCCTCATCGAGCGGGAACGCCTGCTTGGTGGGGCCTCCTGGCACCGGGGCCGACTGCCCGCTCGCATGCTCCAGGCGGCCGTGGAGGCACGGCGCGCTGCGGGGCATGCGACAGACGACCCGTCGAGTGTGGAGCTCGCACACCTGCTCCCCGACCTCGAAGCACGCCGGTGCGCACGCGCTGCGCAGTATGCCGACGAGGTCAAGGAGAGCGGAGCCCTTCGGCTCCACGCTCGGGCCCACATCGTCAGCGCCACTGAAATCGACCTCACCTCCGTGCGCGGTGCCCAGCACCGCATCCACGCCCACGTCACCATCCTCGCCACCGGCGACCGTCCGCGCTCGCTGCGCGGGGCCCGCATCGACCATGAAGCCGTGCTCGACATCGGCTCCGTGCTCTCCGCGGTCTACCTGCCACGGTCGGTGGTGGTGGCCGGAGCCAGCGCCAGCGCATGTGAGATGGCCGGTCTGCTCGCCCACATGGGCTGCGAGACCACCCTCGCTGTGCCCGGCGACCGCCTCCTGCCCGACCGCGACGCCATCCTGGGCGAGACCTTCCTCACGGCATTCCGTGCGGCCGGCGGCACCGTCCTGTGGCGCCACGCCCTCACGCGAGCCCAGAAAGACGGCCAGGGCGGCGCCATCTGTCGCCTCACCCCCGCCACGGGCGGTGCCCCCATCGACCTGCGTCCCGACCGGGTGGTGGTGGCCACCAACCGCAAGGCCAGCGTGCGTGGCCTCGGCTTGTCTCGACTGGGCGTGGAGCTCGACACCTTCGGCTACCTCCCGGTCGACCGCCAGTACCGCACCCTCCGACCGACCATCCGTGCGGTGGGCGCGGCCATCGGCGCCGGCTCCAGCCCCGAGCGGGTGCGCTACCAGGCCGTCCAGGCCGTGCGCTGGGCCCTCGCCCCTCGCAGCGCAGCCACCGGCCCCACCCAGCCCTTCGTCGACGCCGTGCTCGGTGTGCCCGAGCTGGCCAGTGTGGGCATGGCCGAGGGGGTCCTGGTGGGCAGCATCACCTCCACCGTGATCGACGAGACCGCCGGGCTCAAGCTCGTGGCCGACTCCGAGCACCGTGTGGTGGGCCTGCACGCCTGGGGACCACACGCCGAGAAGCGCCTGATCGCGCAAGCTCCGGCTGTCCAAGACCGCTGGACCCTCGAGCGCCTGTCGCGCACCGGCGGTGCCCTGTTCGACCGCGCCCGCCAGGCCGCCCAGACACTCCTGAGCCACGGCAGCGACCAAGGTGGCGTGGCCCTCGACCCCGACGACCTCCTCGCCGGCATCGTGCGCCTGCCCAACTCGCACTCAGCGGCGTAGCGGCGCAGGGTCGAGCGGACTGCCTTCGGGGGGCAAGCATCGCTTCCCGCTGGCATTGCGCCGGATGCCACCGTGGTGGTCGGCGGCCGACTCGGGCCAGGCGTCGAAGTAGTGGCCCCACACCTCCCCCCGGCGCTTGAAGTAGGCCATCGCGTACATGGCCCGGCTGCTCGACGCGATGCCCACGGTGGGCAGGTAGAGCCAGCCCAGGCGACGGCTCTGCACACAGTGCCCCAGCTCGTGGGCCCGAATGAGCGGGACGTCGAAGGGGTTGCCGAAGAGGTCGGCGCGCGACCAGTACACGTAGCCGCCCAGCGAGATGCCCAGGCCGGTGGTCTCGATGAGGCGTCGCCCGTCGGCCAGGTGCTCGACCGCATACACCCGGCCACGCAGGCGCAGCCAGCCGTAGAGCGAGGCCCCCAGGAGCGTCTGGGGCAGCTCCCAGGTCCACAACAACGCCGTGTGGACCGGAGAGGGCGTGGGCGCGGCGGTCGTCAAATCACCATGTAGATGAACGGGGCCACGTACTGGACCGCCTGGAGCGTGAGCATGATGCCGGCCAGCGACACCAGCACGAGGATGAGCGGCAGCATCCACCACCGCCCCCCACGCACCACCAGTGCGAGGAGCTCGCCCACCGTGCCCAGTCCGAGCAGGAAGGTCTCGAGCCGACCGGGGGCGTAGTCTTCGGCGGGGGGGCCGTTGTCGACGTGGGTGGACATCGGTTCTCCAGGGGACACCGCGAGTCTAACCATGGGTTGGCCGGGCTCCCAAGCGGTCGGGGGTGGTTGGGAGGGGGTCGCGCCGCCTCTGGTAGAGTCCCACCTCCAGCAAGCCGAGGGTCAACCCGCCATGAGCCGCCGACGTCGACGCCGTTCAGGACGCGGTTCTCGGCCACAGAACCCCCTCGGACTCCTCGACCTGATCCGGGTCATGGCAGCCGTCGTGCTGGGCGTGATGCTGGGCGGGCTGTTCGCGGCGCGCTTCGCGATGCCCACGCCCATCGACCGCACCCTGTGGCACGTGGTGTCGCCGGGCCTCGACGAACGCATCCAAGACCCTGCCCTGGGCCGTGGCGTGTACGTCGAGGACGGCGCCCTCACCTTGCGGCAGCACGCCTTCCACCGCGCCGAGATTCTCTCGCCCAAGGACACCCGTGCCGTGGGCCGCGTGCAGGTGGCGGTGGCCGAAGGCTCGGTCCGCCTCAACTGGCCCGGGCCCACCGGCGTGTCCTTCGCGGTGCTGGGGCCCGACACCGCCATGAACGCCTTCAGCGCCACGGATGTCTACTACCGCCCCGACGGACAGCCCTGGACGGCCGAAGTGGCCGGTAGCAACGTGGTTCTCCACACCACGAACGGCCCCATCACCCTCGGCCCGGCCACCGGCGGAAGCATCGAGCTCACCGCCGTCAGCGAAGAGGTCCGGGTGCAAAGCGTGGCCGTCACCGACACCGACGGCAACGCCTTCCTCACCGAAGACTACGCACACCGCACCAGCCCGCTCTTCCACTGGCTGGCCGGCGGTGTGGCGGGCCTGCTGTTCGGTGTGCCGCTGCTGGTGGCCACCCGCCGTCGCCCGGGCGCAGTGGGCTGGGTGGAGACCGCTCTGCTGGTCCTCCCCCCCCTCGCGGTCTGCGCCGTGCCGGCCGGCGACTGGCTGTACCTGGTCGAGCGGGCCTACCTCGTGCGCACCCCCGCCTGGGGACTGGCTCGGCTGGCCGTGGGGCTCTCCTGTCTGCCCGTGGTGGGGCTGGCTGCGCTGCGCAGCGGACTCCTGGTGCCGCCGGATGTCCGCGCTCCGGTCGATGGCCGCATGGTGTGGGTGGGGCTGGCGGTCTTCGCCACCCTCGCCGGCGCGGTCCGAGGCGGCCCGACTCTGCTCACCGGTGTGGGGGCGGTCGCCACGCTGGCCTTCCTGTTGATGCCGCTCCGCATCGTGCGGGCTGCCGAGCAACCGCCGCTGGGCGCTGCACTGGTCGACGCACCCGCCCACATCGCCGTCGTCATGTTCGGCCTGGGCGGAGGCCTGCTGGGTGCGGTGGCCTGGCGCTTCCTCACGTTGCTCGCCGCTGCCGGACAGGGCCTGCTCCGAACCGCACCCCGACCGGTCACCGATCAGCTCTTCGTGATGCTGCTGCTCCTGCCGGTCTCGCTCGAGCTGGCCGTCCGCGACACCTACCTCGACGAAGGCTGGGACCTCGCACGGCTGTCGGGCGACCTCGCTCCGTCGGTCGGCTGGCAAGACCCACAGCCCTTCTGGACGGGCACCTGCCCGGGCACGCCCACCCACCACACCCTGCGCATCCTGTGGATGGGCGGGTCGTCCACGGGCGGCGCCTACCAGTTCCGCGACCAACCCACCGCCTTCTTCCCGGCCCAGACCCACCACCGCCTGTGCGCCCTGGTTCCGCCGGGCACCACCCTCGTGAGCGAAAACTACGGCGACGGCGGACGCGACACCTTCACCATCAGCCGGTCCGTCGACGACATCGCCCGCCGCTCCCACACCACCCTCGTGGTCGTCTACACCGGTGTCAACGACCTCCTCACCCAGAGCGGCACCCAGACCCGCGCCCAGCGCGAGTCCGAACAAGCCACCCGCGACGCCGCCTCCACCGGTCTCGCGTCCATCGGCGCCCGGTCTCGGCTGCTCACCGGCATCGGGCTGTTCCTTCGCCCGCTGCACGCCACCGAAGGCCCACGGGTGCCCGAGGTGCCCCTGGCCGACGCCGAAGACAACTTCCACCGCATCGCACAGGTCGCCGACACCCACGGCGCACAGGTGCTCCTGCTCACCGAGGTCATCCGCACCGACGTCTCCGACCCCCTCGCCCCGTACACCGCACTCGAAGCCCAGCTGGCCGCCAAGCTTCCCACCGTCCACCACCTCGACCTCCGCGATGCCCTGGCCACCCAAGGTCCGTGGGACGACCAGACCATGCTGGTCGACCAGAACCACCTCTCCCGCGCCGGAAGTGCTCGGGTGGCCGCTGCCCTCACCGCCCCCGTGGCCCGGATCCTGGGCCTCGACGCCCCCGAGACGGTCGACCTGGAGCCCGTTCCCGCCGCAGCCTTCCGCTCCACCAAGGGAGGCATCCCATGAGCCGACGCCGCAGCCGCCGCTCCCGCACCGACCGCCCCTGGCCCGTCAAGCTGGGCTTCGGGCTCGCATTCGCCGGGCTGCTGCTGTCGATGGCCGAGGTGGGTGCACGCCTGGCGGGGGTGTCGAGCGCCTACCAGCCCGACCGCATCGGCGGCTGGCACATGCTCCCCGCGCAGAAGGATGCCCGGATCCGCAGCCAGGAAGGGCACACGTTCACCCTCTCCACCAACGCCGACGGCCTCCGCACCGACCTCTCCCGGGGCCGCACCCGCGGCATTCCCCGCATCGCCGTGCTGGGCGACTCCATCGCCTTCGGCTGGGGTGCCGACGACGGCCACACCCTCGCCGACGGCATCGCAGCCGGCCTCGCCGCGCGTGGCCACGCCCACATCGAGGTCCTCAACGGCGCCCAGCCCGGGTACTCCACGTCGCAGGTGAACCGCTTCTTCGAGGAGGTGGTGCGCCACTACACCCCCGACCTCGCCATCGTGTTCCTGCCCATGCACGACCACAACCTGGTGGTGGTGTCCGACCGCGAGCACCTCAAGGGCGCCAGCACCCCCTGGTCTGCCACCCGCGTGGCGCTCGCCAAGCACAGCGCCCTGTTCGAAGCCATGCGGCAGGCCCTCTTTCCTCTGGCCGACCAACCGTTCGTGGTGGCCCGTCCCGGCAGCGCACCGCCCTCCGAGCCGCGTGTCGCCCGGGTCTCCGACGACGAACGCGCCCAGAACCTCGAAGAGATGGCCACTCTGATGTCTGAGTGGGGCGGCAGCCTCGCCATCGGCCACATGCCCTTCGAAGGCGACCTCACGTCCACCGAGCCCCTGGAGCGCCTCGGCGCCGACTGGGCCACCGCCTATGCCGATGAACACGGGGTTCCGCTCATCGACCTGCGCCCATGCTGCGGCCCCGACGGCGGCCACCTGGTGTTTCCGTTCGACCGCGGCCACCTCACGGGCGAAGGCAACCTCCTGGCCGGGAAGTACGCAGCCGACCGCATCTTGGCAGCCTGGACGCCCCCGAAGCAAGCTCCCTAGCGATGGTGCGTCCAGTCAAATGACCACCTGCCCTGCTTGACCGCGCCCACGGTGTGGCCCCCGCCACGCAGCCGCCAGCGGGTGGTGAGCAGGCCGTCCACCCCCACCGGTCCGCGGGCGTGGATGCGGCCCGTGCTGATGCCCACCTCGGCCCCCAGCCCGAAGCGGTAGCCGTCGGCGAAGCGGGTGGAGGCGTTGTGGAAGACGCACGCACTGTCGACGGCATCGAGGAAGTGACCCGCGGCTTCCCCATCTTCGGTGACGATGGCCTCGGTGTGCCCCGAGCCGTAGGTGTGGACATGCGAGACCGCGGCTTCCAGGTCGGACACGATGGCCACCGATGCAGCCCGGTCGCCATACTCCGTGCGGAAGTCGGCATCTCCTGGAATGCCGTACAGCCGGGCACTTTCGTTGTCGCCATGCAGCGCACAGCCCGCCCCTCGCAGGGCGTCCACCACAGCAGCACCCACCGTCTCGGCCACCGAGCGGTCCACCAGGAGGGTCTCCATCGCGTTGCAGGCGGCGGGGTAGTCCAGCTTGGCGTCGAGGGTGAGCGCCACGGCCTTGTCGGGGTCGGCGTCCTGGTGCAGGTACACGTGGCAGACGCCTTCGGCATGGCCGAGCACCGGAATGCGGGTGTTCTGCTGGATGTAGCGGACGAGCGCACCCGAGCCGCGGGGGATGACCAGGTCGAGGACGTCGTCGAGCTCGAGCAGAGCAGCCACTTCGGAGCGGCCTTCCACCAGGCCGATGGTGCCGGCCGGAACATCGGGGGCCAGCGCCTCGGTGATGATGGCGTGCAGCACCCGGTTGGACCGTGCGGCCTCGGTGCCGCCCTTCAGCACGAGCCCATTGCCCGACCGCAAGGCCAGCGCAGCGATCTGGGGCAGGGCGTCGGGACGGGACTCGAAGATGACCAGCAGCGCGCCGATGGGCGAGGTGACCTGGTCGAGCTCCAGTCCATCTCCCAGACGGGTGGCCCGCACCACGCGGCCGAGGGGCTCGGGTTGGTCGGCGATGGCATGGATGCCGTCGACCAGCGCATCGAGCTTGGCGCCGCGCAAGGGGAGCCGGGCAGCCAGCGCTTCGGACAGCACACCCGCCTGAACGCGCTCGGCGGTCTCGGCGATGTCGGCGTCGTTGGCCGCGCGGATGCGGTCTCGGTTCGCGTCGAGGGCATCGGCCACACGGTGCAAGAGCGCGGTTCGACGAGCAGACGGCAGGCGGGCGAGCACACGGCCACCGGCACGGGCAGCGCGGGCGATGGCGCGGGGTGAGGACATGGGAAGCTCCGGGGGGTCAGACGAGGACGAGGTCGTCGCGGTGGATGACGGGGCGGCGGCCGGGGTGGGTGGGCGACCGGGCGAGCACCCCCCGCGCAATCTCGACGTGGTTGTGCATCACACGCACCACGGCGCCTTCCGCGAGCCCACCCGAGGCTTGGGTGATGCCCACCGCGAGCAGGCTGGCGCCACGCTGCACCAGGGCCTCGCGGGCGCCGTCGTTGACGTGGAGGGTGCCGGACGGGGCGGTGGCGAAGGCCAGCCAGGCCTTGCGCCGCGAGAGTGGGTCGGCCGTGGCCGGGAATGTGGTGCCGAGATCGGCGCTCGCCACGACACGCGTGAGAACATCGGGGGCATCACCATTTGCGATGACCGTGCGCACACCGCGTCGGGCCGCGAGCCGGGCCGCATCGATCTTGCTGCCCATGCCGCCGCGGCCCAGCCGCGAGACTTCCCCCTCCACGAACTCGGAGCGGTCGTCCCACACCGCGATGCGCCGTGCGGAGGGGTCGGTGGGCGGCCGGGTGTACACGGCGTCGACGTTGGTGAGCAGCACGAGGAGGTCGGCCGACAGGTAGCTCGCGACCAGAGCCCCCAGCCGGTCGTTGTCGCCGAACACGCCTCCCCGCTCGGGACCGAGGGTCATGGCGAGCTCGGCGGTGGACAGGGCGTCGTTTTCGTTGAGGATGGGCACGGCGCCCAGCTTCAGGAGGCGCTCGAGGGTGGCGGTGAGGTTGTTGAACCGCGCCCGGAAGTGGAAGTCGGACTCGGTGAGCAGCACCTGCGCGCAGTGGGCGCCCAGCCGCCGGAACAGGCCGTCGTAGAACGCCACCAGAGCACCCTGGCCCGCCGCAGCACAGGCCTGGCGGTCGACCACCCCTTCCGGCCGCTGCTTGAAGCCCAGCCGGCGGGCCCCCAGGCCCACGGCACCCGACGACACCAGCAGCACCTCCACCCCGGCCTGCCGGAGCGCGAAGATCTGCTCCACCAGGGCGCCCAGACGTCCGAGCGCCAGGCCGCCATCGGCCCGCGCCACCACGCCGGTGCCCACCTTCACAACCACACGGCGAACGGGGAGACTGGCAGCTGCGGACATGGCACCCTCGCGGAACGGGCGCCCGACTATCCGGGCAGCGGGCGGATGGCGTGGCCCGGGATGCGGTTGGCGGTGTGGGAGGTCAGGCGTCGGTGAGCCGGGTGTGCCCGCCGTCGAGCAGGAACGCGAAGCGCTCGGACAAGCCCATGGCCCGCCGCCAGATGCGGGGGTCGGTGGACAGGCCGGGCCGCTCGGCGAGGTACGTGAGCGTGGTGGACAGCCCCGAGCCACGAGCATGGGCGGCACCGGCGGCAGCCCGCATCCGGGCGAGTGGGTCGTGGAAGCCGTGGTCCTGGAAGTCGAGGCGCACAGCCACCCAGGTCTCGGGGGAGCCCACTTCGAGCCCCAGCAGCAGGAAGGCCACCGGACACAACACCGCCCAGTCGGGCTCTTCGCTCGCGTGCAGCCGCACGAGGCGAGCGGTGTTCACGAGGCGCTTGGTGGAGCGCGGCGTGCGCACCAGAGGCGCCAGCGCACGGAGGACATCGCGCTCGAGGGCGGTGAAGCGCACGTACTCGGCAGCCGGCATCGGGGGAGGGGCGTCGGGGGGAGGGTCGGACGAGGGGGCGTCGGCCGGGGGGGGCGTGGCGTGGGCCTCCCCGGGCACAGTGGCGGCAGGAGCCTGCGCCGGTTCGTCCGCGGGCGGAAGCGGAGCGGTGACTTGGGCCTCCGCTGGCGTGGGAGCCGGCTGCGGGGCGGCGTCTCCGGCGTCGAGCGCACCCACGAGACGGTCGACCAGTCGGGCATATCCGGCGTCCGACATCGGCGGGACCTGGAACGGCACCTGGAAGATCTTCTCGAGGTAGTGCCGCGCAGACGCCACGCGGCGGGGGTCGCCAGTGGGCCGGTGGGAGCGGTCGTGGCCATCTTCCACCAGGCTCTGGAAGTGCGTGTCGACCGAGCGCAGCAGCCAGCGGGCATCCACGGCCACCACCACGGCAAAGAGGTCTTTGGCCAGCAGCAGGTGCACCGCCTCGAGCACCTCGACCACGCGGTCGGGGGGGCAGCGGTCGAGGTCGTCGATGAAGAGCACGATGCGGGGCGGTGGGGGCGGCTGGATGTCGTCGGCGGACACCTGAGCGTCGCCCCGGGCACGGCGGCGGGCGACCTCGAAGTCGACCTCGAGCGCTTCGAGGATGCTGCCCAGCTGGTCGAGGTCTTCGTTGATGGTGGCCATGAGGCCCAGGTGGGCACGGTAGCGGTCGCCCACCCCATCCTGCACGAACTGGTGCAAGGCTCGGCCGGACTGGGCCTCCTGAACCGCCGCTTCCGCGTCTTGGAGCTGCTGCCGGGCCGCCGACACCGCCGACTCCGCACGGGCGAGCTCGGCCGCCGCCTGTGCCCGGTCGGCCTTGAAGCGCGGCAGCAGCGCATCGAAGTCCTTCAGGCGCTGGTCGAAGGCGGAGGGGTCGGACAGCGCCTTTGTGAGGCCCGGCGCGGTGCGCTTCAGCCAGCTGCGGAACATGGCCCCGGTGGTGGCGGTGGTGCTGATGAGCCACATGATGGTGGAGGCGGTGGGGGCGAGGGCTCCGCAGTAGAACGGGCCACCATCGGGCGCGCTGCAGATGGTGGTGTGGAGCCGGGAGAAGTCGACCAGGTTGTGGAAGAGGTAGGCCACACCCAGCAGCCCGAGCATGAAGCCCACCCGTGCCCACGGCCGGGGCCCTCGCACCAGCCAGCTCACGTACCGCATGGCCCAGCCAAAGCCGGAGAAGTCGTGGACGAGCTGCTTCACGTCGTCGACGTTCTTGGGAGACCTCTCGCCCAGGAGCGTGCGGACGGCGTCGGCTTCCCCCACCAGGCCGGCCATCGCCTCCACGTCGTTGCGCTCGGCGTCCGACAGCGGCCCCTTCTTGCCGTCGGGGGTGTGGAGGTGGTCTTTGATGTCGGCGAAGAACACCGAAGCGGCGTGCTGCACACCCAGCAGGCCTTGTCGGAGAGCCCCCTCACGCCGTGCTTCTTCGGCTTCCAAGCGGGTGCGCACCGACGCCCGGGCGGCCTCGGCTTCCTTCACGCGCTTGCGGGTGGTGTGGAGGCGCTGGAGCATCGAGAGGTGGACCCGCTCGCGCTCCTGCTCGGCCAGCTCTGCGCGCTTTTCATCGGACAGCTCGATGCGACCGGCCGCTTCGTCGGCCAGCCATGTGCCGAGCTCGCGAAAGAGGTGGTGCACCAGGCTGGCCCAGAGGTCGGACCCCGCGAAGTGCCACGCGTTGAAGTGGATGGACACCACACGGCCGTGCCAGTGGTCGCGGTCGCGGGGGTCGGGGGCGGCAGCTCGGACCTGACGCGCCCGCTGGTCGAGCGAAGCGGCCAGGCTGCGCATCAGGAAGGACTTGCCGCTGCCCCAGTCGCCGAACAGCCCGATGGACAGCGGCAGGCTGGTCTCGCGCGACAAGATGAGCGACGAGAAGGCCTCCACATGCGACCAGAAGGCGAGCTGGTCCTGGTCGCGCGGATGGATGCCGTCGGCGAGCGGTTGGTCGGACGCCAGCGACGCCACCCCCGCCCCTGCGACGGCGCCCTCGGCCAGAGCCACCGACTCCGCGTCGAACACAAAGCCGTCGAGGCGCCCCCACAGCGCCCGCAGCCGCTCGCTGGCTTCGCGGAGGCGGTCGGCGGGGGCCGAGGCGATGGCGTCGTCGACGATGGACTCGAGCACGCCGTCTTCGAAGGCATACCCGAGGGCTTCGGCCGGCTGCCGCAGCACCCGGAGGAGGTCGAGGCGGTCGGGGAGCGACAGGCGCACCGTGGCGGCTTCCGCCAGTCCGTCGAGCTCGGCCGGGACCGCCGTGCTCACAACGATGAGCAGGCCGCGGGTTCCCACCTTCCGGAGGTGGTGGGACCAGTCCGCCAGGCGGGGGTCGCCGGCGGTCTCCACGTCGTCGAGCAGGGCCACGTGCTGGCCACGGCCGTCGTCCAGCCGCTGGAAGAAGCGGGTGTAGTCCGCCCCATCGCGCACCCGGGTGTAGCCCACACCAGCACGCCCCAGCACCGCGAGCACAGCGGCTTCCACGTACGACGTGCGCCCGCTCCCCGACGGGCCCACCACCACAAGCACCCCGGAAAGACCCACCAGGCGGCCATCTTCAGGGAGGTTGGACTCCCAGCGACCCGGGTACAGCCCCGCCCAGCCCCGGTGCCACGGCTCGCCGCCCGGCCACGGCGGAATCCGCACCACCCGCAGGTCGTGCCAGGCGTCGGGCACGGCCATCCGCAGCCGAACCGCCCGCGACCGGCTCTGCCAGGCATGGGCGTGTGCCACCGCGCCCGACAGCGGCAGAAAGTCCGCGTAGACCCCCATCCACAGCGACTCGACCCAGGCTGTGGCACCTGCGGCATCGGGCACCTGCACATCGGCCACCAGGGATGCCCGCGAAAAGTGTGGCTTGCGTGGTGCCCGGCCGAGGTGGAGCACGATGCACACCGAGCCGGCCTGGTCGGGCGGGACGCCACCGGGTGTGATCCACACCTCGTCGGTGGGCCCGCGGTGCGGCTCACCCATCTCGAAGCCCACTCCCCGCACCCCGCCCCACCGCCGGCGGAGGTCGCGCAGCCGACGGGTCAGAGCAGCCATGTCTACGCCACTCTGCGCAGACGCCCGCACCGTGAGCGCCGCTGTGGGAGCAGGGCCGGGCTCGGCTTCCTGCCGCACCCAGACCGGACGCGCCGAGCCAGAGGCGTTGAGCGCACCCATCCACGACACGCAGCGCGCCTCGCCGGCATCGGTGTGGATGGAGATGGCCTGCGCCTGCTCGAGGGAGCCTTCGAGGCGGTGGCGCACTTCCGCCCCCAGCGCATCGGGCCCGCCCGCGCCCGGGTCGACCGACATCAGCCCGCGCTCGGTGCCGTCGACCACCAGGCGGTAGGTCTGCACCCCATCCAAGCGAAATTCCACCGGACCGCTGCCCTTGCGGGCCTCTGCGCGCCACAGTCCCACCTGCATCAGCCGGGGGCTGGCCTTCGAGAACGCTTCTGGCATCCACCACCTCGAACCTGTTGCCCCGAGCTTAGCGAGCGCGTGCCCGCCGTGCCGGACAACGGGTGTCCGGGTGGTGGTCGGTCGTCAGGGAAGCTCGAGGGTGGCCAGCCAGGCCTCGATGACGCGCCCCTGCACGGGCTTGTGGAAGACCGGTCGGCCCGCTTCCTTCACCGCACGGGTGACCGCCGACCCTCGCGGTGCACCGGTGATGAACGCAAACCGCTCGGCGAGGTCGGGCCAGTGCAGCGCCACCTCCTCGTACAGGCCCGGACCATCGAGATCGGGCATCATCACGTCGCTCAACACCACATCGAAGCCGCCCGCATCCAGCCGCTCGAGGGCCTCGAAGCCACCGATGGCGATGGTGACGTCGTGGTCGGACAAGGAGCGGGCCACCACCTGGGCCACCCGCCGGTCGTCGTCCACCACGAGCACGCGCAGCCGGCGCGCGGGCACGAGGCGCAGCATGGGACCGGTGTAGGTGACGTCTCCGGTCTCGGCAGGCAGCCGCACCGTGAACACCGACCCCACGCCCTTGGCCGACTGGGCCGACAGCGTGCCTCCGTGCGCATCCACGATGCTGCGCGCCAGCGGCAGGCCGAGCCCGGTGCCTTCGCCCACACGCCGGGTGGTGAAGAAGGGGTCGAAGGCCTGCCGCAGCTGGTCGACGGTCATGCCCTCGCCCTTGTCGCGCACCTCGATGGCCACCACGGGGTCGTCGTCCCCCTCGACAAACGCCCGCACCTGCACCACCCCCTGCTGGTGGCTCTCCGGGTAGGCGAGCCCGGCATTGACCAGCAGGTTGACGAACACCTGGGTGAGCTCGGTGACCCGCACCCGCACGCGGGGGTCGCCCTCGACCTGGAGGTCGACCGTGGCCCGACCGCGGATGCGCCCGCGGGCCAGCGTGATGGCCGAGTCGACGAGGCTGCGGATGGACACCGCCTCGCGGGCCTCGCCCAGGCCGGATTGGTCCCGACCACGCGCGATGAGGAGGATTTCCTGCACCACCTTCTGGATGATGGACACGCCCTCACGCGCCTCGCGGGCGGCCACCACGAGGTCGGGCTTGCGGGACCGCCGCACGGCATCCTGGAGGGTCTCGAGGTGCATGGTGACGTAGGTGAGCGGGTTGTTGATCTCGTGGGCGAGCCCGGCAGCGAGGGTGCCGAGGTTGGCCAGTCGCTCGGAGTGGGCGGCCATGGACTCGGCCGTGCGGAGGTCGGTGAGGTCCCAGCGAATGACGACAATCCGCTCCAGTTGGTCGTCGTCGAAGACCGGTGACGCGGCGACGGCCTGGATGCGTCGGCCCATCGGCCCTTCCACGTGGACCTCGCCCGTCCACCTCTTGCGCCGCTTGAAGCTGTCGGAGATGCGCACGCCGCGGTCGCCATCCCAGATGGTGGACACCCGACCGGTCTCGGTGGCATCGGGGCCCAGCGCCTCCACACAGGCCGGGTTGGCGAACAAGATGCGGCCCTCGGCGTCGAGAATCTCCACCGCCTCGCCGATCTGGGCCCAGGCCGCAGCGAGCGGTCGCAGCCGGCCGTTGGCTTCTTCGAGCTCCTTGAGCAGCCGTTGGGTCTGTCGGTCGGTGTCGCGGAGGCGTCCGGTCATGCGACGCGCCGCGTTCCGAAAGGCCCGCAGCTCGCGCGGTGTGGAGCGTGTGGACGTGACGAGGGTGAGGTTGAACTCGCCTGACCCGAGGTCTTCGACCATCCGGTTCAGCCGGTAGAAGTAGCCCCGTGCCCGCCCTGCCAGAAACAGCGCCACGCCCCCCACCAGCAACAGGGCCACCAACACCGACCCCAGCAGCTGCCACCGGGTGTTGTCGTGCCGGGCGTCGGCCGCCTGGCGGGGCGCCATCACCCACACCGCCCACATCTCCGACCCCACCCGCATGGGCTTGCAGGCAAAGCGCAGCTCCGCGCCAAACTCATCGGTGAGCCGGGGTGCGGGGTCGGGGCAGTCCGAGGCGAAGGGGTGCTGGGTGGGGGTGAGGGGGTCGTGCCGCAGCCTGCCCGAGGTGTCGACGGCCACCTCACCGGTGTGGTCGACCACCACCACCCGCAGCGGCTCGTCGCTGTCGACGTGCTGGAGCACCCGGGCGAGCCCCTTGAGCTGGATGCCCCCCACCAGCACACCGGCGTCGCCCGTCACCGTGGACCGCACGGGCATCGCCACGACCACCAGCGGGAGCTTGGTGGTGAGGCCCTCCTGGACGCCGGACCAGGCGATGGACTGCGTTTCCTTGTGCTTCTGCCAGAAGTCGGTCTCTCGAACGGACGGCCCGGGCTTGGGCTGGTCGCCGGCGGCGGAGCTGTACACGATGGGCGAGCCGTCTTCGCGGACCAGGTACAGCTCGGAGAAGCTGGGAGAGGCCGCCAGCTCGGCGTCGAAGCTGGCCTGGAGGTGGGCGGCGGTCCAGTGCTCTTCCCGCTCCACCCCAATCTTGATGAGGGAGAGCATGCGCCGGCGGTCTTCGAGGTACTGCAGCCCCAGCTCGGACAGCCCGCTTCCCAGGCTCCGCAGCGCCCGGGTCTCGCGCGCCTGGCGGTAGGCCTCGTGCTGGGCGTCTCCCCACCACACCGCCACCACCATCGGCAGTCCACCCAACAGGAAGAGGCCCAGGAACACGACGATGAACACGCCCGGAGACCGTGGCTCCGCGGGGTCGGCGTCCGGATTGGAGGGCTCGGCCACCCCTGCTCCACACGTGGAAAGGCCCGGGACCGACACGCATCCAACACGGACCCGTGCAGTCAACCCGACCAGCGTAGCGAATTCGGCCCCACGCTTCACCTGCACATCCAACGCAGCGGCCCCCCGGGCGATACTGCCGGCCGACTCGAGGACGCCATGGCCCCCACCCCACACGCAGATCTCTCCAACCACATCGATGGAACCAACGTCGCGCCCTCCACCGGCACGTGGCTCGACAACGTGTGTCCCGGCACCGGCCAAACACTCGGTCGAATTCCCCAGAGTGGCCCCGCAGACATCGACCGCGCGGTGCAGGCGGCACGGGCAGCCCTGACCGGCCCCTGGGGACAGCTGGGCGCCAACCGCCGAGCCGCGCTGCTCGACCGCATCGCAGACGGCATCGCGGCCCGGGCCGAGCACCTGGTGGCCATGGAGTCCGACGACCAGGGCAAGCCCCGCAGCCTGGCAGCAAAGGTCGACATTCCCCGCGCCGAGGCCAATTTCCGCTTCTTCGCCGGCGCCATCCGCCACGAGGAACGGCCGTGCCATCCCATGGAAGGCCACCTCAACTACACCCACCGCCGCCCCGCAGGCGTGTGCGGCCTCATCACCCCGTGGAACCTGCCGCTCTACCTGCTCACCTGGAAGGTGGCGCCCGCCCTGGCCATGGGCAACACCGTGGTCTGCAAGCCCAGCGAGCTCACCCCCCGCACCGCGAGCGCGCTGGCCACCATCGCCGCCGAAGCTGGCCTGCCACCGGGTGTTCTCAACGTGGTCCACGGCGATGGCAAGGGCGCCGGAGCCCCGCTCACCGCCCACCCCGACGTCGACCTTGTGTCGTTCACCGGCGGCACGTCCACCGGCCGACACGTGGCTGCAGCCGCCGCGCCCCAGTTCAAGAAGCTCAGCCTCGAGCTCGGCGGAAAGAACGCCACCATCGTCTTTGCCGACGCCGACCTCGACGCCGCGGTGGCCGGTGCCGGTCGCGCCGCATTCGCCAACCAGGGTGAGATCTGCTTGTGCGGCTCACGCATCCTGGTCGAGCGCAGCATCTACACCGAGTTCGTCGAGCGCCTGGTCGCCCGGGCCAGCGCCCTCCGGGTCGGCCCGCCACACCTCCCCGACACCGACGTCGGTGCGCTCGTGTCCGCCGCCCACCGCGACAAGGTGGAAGGCTACCTCGCCCTCGCCCTCGAAGAAGGCGGCACCATCGCCTGTGGCGGCACGCGTCCCACGCACCTTCCCGAGTCCCACGCCGGCGGCTTCTACCTCGAGCCCGCGGTCGTCACCGGCCTCTCCCCCGCCTGCCGCACCGCCACCGAAGAAATCTTCGGTCCGGTGGTCACCGTGCACCCCTTCGACACCGAAGAAGAAGCCATCGCCATCGCGAACGGGGTCCGGTACGGCCTCGCCGGGAGCGTCTGGACCCGAGACCTCTCCCGCGCCCACCGGGTCGCCCACGCCATCGAGAGCGGCATGGTGTGGGTGAACTGCTGGCTGGTCCGCGACCTCCGCGTGCCCTTCGGCGGCATGAAGGACTCCGGGGTGGGCCGAGAAGGCGGCCGCTGGTCGATGGACTTCTACAGCGAGCCCCGCAACGTGTGCGTGAAGCTGTGACGTCCGCCGCCCGCACCTTCGAGCTGCCCATCCGCGCGCGCTTCGGCGCCTGCGACCCCGTGGGCATCGTGTACTTCCCCCGGTACTTCGACTGGTTCCACCAGGCGATGGAAGCCTGGTTCGACGACGCCCTCGACACGCCCTACCACCGCCTGCTCCAGCACCACGGCCTCCCCGCCGTGCACACCGAAGCCGACTACCGGGCCCCTGTGCGGTTCGGCGAAGACATCCGGGTCCAGCTGCAGGTCGGACACCTCGGCCGCGCGTCCATGCGGCTCGACTACCGCGTGCTCGGCCCCGACGACACCGTGCGGGCCACCGGGCACACCGTGGTGGTCCACATGGGCACCGACCCCTCCTCCGCCCATCACATGCAGTCCGTGCCCTTCCCCGACGCCCTGCGCGCGGCCATCCGTCCGTTCCTCACGACCTGACCCCCGCCCCGCATGACCGGCTGGCATCCCCTCTGGCTTCGCTGCTGTCCCGGCATCCCGCCCCACCTCACCTTCGAGGCGCTCGCGGTGGTGGTGGGACTGGTGCTTGTGTGGCGGCGCCGGCACGGTCCACGCAGCCCACTGCCCGTCACCGTGATGGCGCTGGTGGGCGCGGTGCTCGGAGCGCGCGGGCTGGGCCTGCTGGTCGATCCCGCCGAGACCTGGTCACTCCGCCACCAGCTGGGTGGCTGGATGCAGCAGAAGACCGTTGTAGGCGGCATCCTGGGCGGCTGGCTGGCCGTCGAGCTCACCAAGCATCGCCTGGGCATCACACGCTCCACCGCCGACCGCTTCACCGATCCCCTCCTGGTGTCCATGGCGGTCGGTCGCCTGGGCTGCTTCTTCAGCGGCGTCACCGACCGCACCCATGGCATCCCCTCCACCCTGCCGTGGGCGATGGACCTCGGCGACGGCGTCCTCCGGCATCCTCTCGCCCTCTACGAGGTGGCGGTGCTGGCACTTCTGGCCGTCGTCACACGCCTTCCGGGCATCGACACCCCTCTGCGCTGGCGCGTGTTCGTCCTCGGCTACATGTCCTGGCGGTTCATTTCGGCCCCGCTCGCTCCGCCCGCCGCGGTGATCGGACCGCTCACAACCCTCCAGCTCGCGGCGCTTGTGGGCGCGGGAGTGGCTGCTCTGGGCATTTGGCGCCACACCCCAAGGTCCGGTGTTGGCCACCAGAAATAGCTTCGTCAGGTCGTAAGCCTCAGGTCATGGGCCTCCAGTCCGTTCTCCCGGGCAAGCTTGGAGACCGGTCATGTCCCGCCATGCCACCCTGTCCTGGTCGCTCTATGGCGCGCTCTTCGGCGTGTGCTTTCCCATCATGGCCCTCGGCTTGCGGGCCTACTCGGGTGGCACCGCCGGCGCAGTCGCAGCCCTGCAGTCCGACCCCCTCATCTGGATCATCCTGACCGCGCCGGCCTTCCTCGGCCTGTTCGCCGCGCTGGGAGGCCGCAAGCAGGATGAGGTGGCGCGCCTCAACCGCAACCTCGAGCGGAAGGTGGAGGCACGCACCCTGGACCTCGCGAGCGCCCTCTCCGACGTCCAGCTCGCGCGAAAGGCGGAAACAGCCCTGCTGAACGCCCTCGAGGCCGGCCTGGTGTCCTTCGATGCGAACGGGCAGCTGTCCACGGCACGCTCGGCTGCCCTGGCGCGCCTGCTGCCGGACAGTGGATCGGTGGAGACCATCGAGGACCTCCTCGAGAAGTACGCCAACATCGACGCCGCCACGACCGAGATGGTGCGGGCGCTGCTGTGGGACGACACCTTCTGGAGCCCGTTCGAGGCATCGGTCGAGATGCTGCAGAAGCGGTTCACGGTGGACGACCGCATCCTGGAGTCCCGGTTCCAGCCGGTCTACGACGCAGAGGACCGCCTCGACCGGGTGCTGCTGCAGGTCTTCGACCGAACCCGTGTGGTCCGGGCCGAGCAGGAACAGGCCACCACCGCAGCCCGGATGGAACGACTCGCGCTCGCCGCCCGCTCCCGCAACGCCTTCCTCCGCTTCCGCCGGGAAGCCGAGGGCCTGCTCGACGACATGGGCGCGTCGGCCACGCCGGAGCACAAGCGCATCCTCCACACCCTCAAGGGCATCACGCGCATCTTCGGCTTCCACGACGTGGCCCGTGAGGTCCATGCCCTCGAAGCAGCCGTGGGGGACGGGGGCACCGCATCGCTGGCGGTGGTGCGGGCCATCTACTCCGACCAGGCCGACGACGTCTCCAGCGTCCTGGGCCTCACCGACGAGACGCACCGCCTGAGCATCCAGCGAGAAGCCTTCCGCGACGTCCTCCAGCGCGTGGATGCCCACACCGCCGCCGCCCTGCGTGCGCTCACCGCCAGTCCCGCCGAAGACGGCCTGCGACACCACGGCGAAGCGGCCGAGCGCCTGGCCGGGCACAAGAACCGCCGGGTGGTGGTCTCGGTGGACGGCGCAGACCTCTACGAAGACGAGCTGGTGACGTTCGACGAGGCCCTCACCCACATCCTCACCAACGCCGTCACGCACGCCGCCGAAGAAGACCGGACGCTCCAGATCCGCATCCACGTGGCACGCACCGACCGCCTGCGCATCCGCGTCCACGACGACGGTCCGGGCATCGACCGGGACCGCCTGGCCGAGAAGGCTGTGGAGCGGGGCATCTGGACGGCCAACGATGTGGTCTTCGCCACCGATGACGAGCTGCTGGAGCTCGTGTTCGCCAGCGGGTTGTCCACCCGCGACGAGGTGTCGGACACCGCCGGACGAGGCGTGGGCCTGGCCGCTGCCCGCCAGTCGCTGCGTGGACCGGGCGGCGACCTGCGGGTGGTGGCGCCCGAAGGTCAGGGCACCACGTTCATCCTGGAGGGTCCGGTGGAGGCGCTCCAGGCGACGGGCTGAACGCGGCGGTCCAGGCGTCGGGCGGTCCCCAAGCCGCCGGAACAGCGCCCGCAATCTCGACCCGGTCATCGTTTCCGGTCACCACCGCCAGCAACGGCAGCCCCGGGCTCGCCGGCGGGGCCACGAAGACACACCGTGCGGTCAGCCCACCACCGGTCCACTTGGAGAGGTCGAGCCGGCCCAGGTTGCTGACCGTGGCCGACACCGGCACCAGGCCCCGCCGCTGGTCGCGCCGAGACAGTGCGCCCCCCGCCCCCGATGCCAGCCGAAGCGGGAGCTTGCGCATGCCCTCGGACTCGAGAACCGGCCCGTGGTGGGCGCCCCGGTCGACAGCCTGCTTCAGCGCGGTGCGGATGGCCGCGGGTGCATCGGGCCGACGGGCGAGCTCGGTGACGTCGAGGTGCACCAGACCGGTGAGGTTGCCCACGGTGTGGGGGAGGTCGGGCTGGTGTCTGCGGAGGTCGACCGGGAGGGTGAAGCGCAGCTGACCGCGCTCGGGCCACCGCGCGAGCGCCGCGACCACCGCACCGTAGACGGCGGACTCGGGTGCAGGGATGGTGGTGCGCACCCAGGCGCCGCCCTTCGCGCCGGGACGGGCCGAGACACGGGCTTGTGGGGCGCGGTCGGGGGGCGGGGGCGCGCTCACCTGGCCGCCGGCCCGACGGGAGATGTCGGCGTCGGTGGTGCGCAGGAAGCGCGAGGGTCCGAGGGGCTGTCGGTCGAGGGCCCGGAAGAGGTCGTGGAAGACCGCCAGGCCGCCCCGACCATCGGTGACCGCATGCAACACCCGCAGCACGAGGGTGTGGGCCGCGCGCCCGGCGGTCGGAACCACCGCCAGCAAGGCCACCGGTCCATCTTCCGGGTCGAGCTCCACGCCGATGACCGACGCCGGCAGCCCCGCCCGCGCATCCCAGCCGGGGTGGTCCACCCACACGAGCGGCGGCGACCGACCGTCAGACACCCACCGGCGCCGGGCCAGCCGACCCTTCATCCGCACACACAGCCCTGGATGAGCGGCCACCACCTCGTCCCAGGCCCGCTCGAGCTCGGGCGGAGACACCTGCCCATCGAGCTCGGCGACAAAGTCGATGGCGAAAGGCGGCTGGATGCGGTGGGCAGCCAGCCACTTCACCTCCAGGCCCGACACAGGACGGGACTCAGGCATCGGGCGTCTCCTCAGCGGGGTCGGGCTTGGTGGGTTCCGGCTCGGGGGATTCCGGGTCGGCTTCGGGAACACTGCGGAGGAGCCGCACGGTGAGTCCACCCAGGCCCCCAATCAGCACCACCAGCCCGGCCAACAGAGCGGCGCGGTCGATGAGGGCCAGTGGCGCGGGCGCTTGTGCTTCGAGGGGCCCGACCGTGGCCTCGGCGGTGGCACGCGCGGTGAGGTCGTCGGCGTACAGCTGGAGGTCGAAGTCGGCCGGAGCACGCCGTGGGTCGCCCACATGCAGGGTGGCGCCGGTCTCGGGCAGCACAGCCACGAGCTCCCAGCCGGGGCGCGAGACGGACATGCCCGAGACGGGGAGTGGGGGGTCGTCGCCGTTGTCGATCTCCACCACGAGGGTGTCACCGACCACCTGGTCGACCGCGATGCCGATGGCACCGGGACGGTCGGCGCCCTCCCAGCCCACCGACCGAAGGGGGAGCAGGCGGTCTGCAGCCGGGTAGAGCACCGTGACCGTCCGGCGGAAGGCGGTGGCATCGGTGTGGAGGGTGACGGTGGCCACGGCGACGTCGGGGTCGGAGATGGGGACCACAAGGCGCGAGATGCCGCCGTCTTCGGTGCGCTCGACCCCCGCCAGGTCGATGTCTTGGGTGGGGTCGACCACGGTTCCCCGCACGAGGTGGGGGATCTGGTTGCCGTCGGTGTCGGTGAGCCGGAGGTCGGAGAGGCTCTTGCGGGACGCGGCCTGGACGGCTCGGTCGAGCGGGATGCGGGCCATGCCGACCGCGCCGGTCACGGGGGCGTTGTAGGCGAAGGCATCAGGGTCGGGGAGCGCGCGACCGGGCATGGCCAGGCCACTGCGCAGGACGGGCGGGACGAACGCGGGGTTGTCTCCGACCTCGGTGACCTGCGCGAGGGCGGTGGGCAGGCGCACGAGCTCGGCGAGGGCCAGCTGGAGCTCGCTGGGCGGGCGGGTCTGGGAGGGGGCGCCGGCGTACAGGGTGTAGGGACCGGGGCCCACCGGCTGGAACCACAGCGACTCCCCTTCGAGCAGGACGGTCACTTCGTCGAGGTCGAGGATGGGCTGGCCTTGGCTCGAGACCCGCACCACGAAGCGGTCGGACGGAGGCGATGTGTTCAGCGCCACAGTCATGGCGTCGAGGGTGGCCTCTCCCACGCGCACCCGGCGGACCTCCCCGCTCCCCAGGTGCTGGCCGAGCATGCGGTCGGTGGCCGGAGTGTTGCGGACCTCCACCTGACGGGAGACGACCGAGGCCTCGACTGCGCCCAGGTCGACCGCCTGCACGGGCACGGGAGCATCGAGCTGCACGGTGTAGTCGACGTAGCCATCTTCCGAGACCCGCCGGCTGACCACCGGGGCCACGATGCGGTCGGGCTCGAGGCTGGGGGGCACCGTGCGCAGGCCGGTGACGCCGGGGAGTCGGTTGGGCGCCCGACCGAGCCACGAGAACTGGACCCGCAGCGGCGCGGTGGTGGCCGGGAAGTCGACCTGGCGGTGCTCGCCCACCTCGTGGGTCCAGATGAGGGTGGGGCCGGCGATGACGCGCCCCGTCTCGGCGTGGGCGATGGTCACGCGGGCCACCACCGCGTCACCGGGCACGCTGACCTCGATGCCGTCGATGGGAAGGGGGGGCGCTTCCACGGTGACGGCATCCCGGGAGTCGGCCCGCCAGGCCCGCAGCGAGGTGCGCTGGCGAGGGGCTGCTCCACGGGCCACCGCGAAGGGAACGGGCTGGCCTTCCGCGTCGAGCAGCAGGAGGTCGCTGCCATCGGAGGGGTCGTCCACCGACCGCAGCCCGGGCGGGACGAGGACAGCCGCCGCGCCGTCGGTGCAGGCCCCGCAGCCCTCGAGGCGCACAGACGCCTGCTTGGGGTACGCGATGCGTCCGGGGTCGTCGGCCGAAGCGAGACCCGCGGTGAGGAACCAGACTGCGACGGGAACCAGGGGGAGGGTCATGCGGGACCTCCTTCGTCGTCGGAAGCACGGCGGAGCACCAGCCGCTCGAACACAAATGCCGCCACCAGCAGGGTCACGCCCAGTCCGGCGATGGAGCCGACCCGCACGAAGCCGCTGAGCGACCACAGGTCGGAGAGGAACACCTTGCCCGCGGCGGCCAGCACCACGAGGAAGCCCACCATCCGCACCACACGGTGGTCGCGCCAGGTGCCGGCGGCCAGGATGGCGATGCCGTAGCCGGCCCAGGCGAGCGACCGGACCATGCCCTGCCAGATGCCGCGGCCACCGAGCTCGATGGGGCCGCTGTCCTGGAAGGCGTGGGACACCTCGACGTTGACCAGCGCGAAGCCCACGGCCACCGCACACAACAGCAGGCCGAGGCGGGTCCAGTCGGGAACGCGGGGTCGGTCGCGACCGGGGATGGGCCCGAGCAGGTGCGACGTGGCGAGCAGGGCCACCGCAGGCAAGCCCCAGGTGTACAGCGTCCAGTTGAGGACGGGCCAGCCCGCCGCGGTGGCGTACTCGAGGGCCCAGGGGTTGGCCGTGAGGCGCACGGTGATGGCCAGGCCGAGCAGCACGGCGGTCCAGCGCAGCAGGCCATGGTCGAGCCGACGGCTGGCCCACGCCACGGCCACCATCTCGAGGGCCCAGGCCACGGTCACCCACTGGTCGCGCAGCTGGATGGGGATGGCGGCGGTGAGGCCCAGGAGCGTGACGCCCACGAACAAGGCCAGCGGGCCGGAGTCGCGTCGGGCGCCATGCTGGCGGACCAACGTGAGCGCCCCGACCAGCGCCACTGCCCCCATGAGCACGGGCAGCAGGCCGATGATGTGGATGCCGCCGGCGTGTTCCCAGGCGCGGTACAGCGGCAGGAAGAACGCGGGACCGGCGAGGGCTGCGGCGATGGTGGTGCGGGAGTCGGTGCTGCGCTGGAGCAGGGGCAGCGTGCCGAAGAGCCCGAAGGCCAGGGCGGCGGGACCGGCGACGGGCGCGGCGCCGATGTCGGAGACCAGGTCGCTGGCCACGAGGAGCGGCACGGCAGCACCGATGAGCGCGGGCAGGAAGATGGCCGGCTCGCGACGGGCCAAGGCGAGGACCACGCCCGGCAGCACGGCGACCAGCCCCATGGACAGCACCCCTTCCGGAGAGTGGGGCGCCTCGAGGAGGGCCACGGCGGCCGCCAGACCAGTGGCGATGGGCAGCAGCCACACGGCGCTGCCGAGGGTGTCCCGGGGGTCGGAGCGACGGGCGAGGCCCAGCAGCGGAATGCCGGCGAGGCCCACCGTGATGGGCAGCCAGGGTGCGGTGGGGACGTCGGCCTGACCGAGGGCGAACACGACCGTGAGGGCCACGGCCACACCGCTGGCGAGGCGACGGGTCCAGACCGACCGCTGGGCCACGAGCGCGGGTGCGAGCACCACCAGCAGGCCCGCCGCCGACACCCACGGCCCGAGGGGCGCCGGCCGGAAGACGGTCATGCCGGTGCGGGGGTCGTAGAACAGTGGCTCGGCGGGAATGACCCATGCGAGGGCGAGCAGGGGCAGCAGAGCGCCCAGCCCACCGGTGACGAGGCGGGTGGTGCGGTCGTCGCGGGCCCAGCGCTCGGCCACCACGAACACGATGCCCAGCAGGAACACGATGCCCAGGGCGATGGGTTGGTCGGCGGGGCGGCTGCCGGTGGCGGTCCAGCCCAGGAACACCGCGGAGAAGCCCAGCGCCGCGCCCAAGATGAGCTCGGCCCAGCCTCGGCGTGCGGCGGCACCCACGGTTCCGGCCACCAAGACTCCCAGGTAGCCGAACAACACGAGCGGTCGGGGCTCCGTGGCCTTCACGAGGGCGGGTGTGGCGAGGCCACCGATGAGGCCCAGCCAGGCGTCGAAGCGGTTGCCGCGGCGGACGCCGGTGAGCAGCGCAACGGCCGACACGAGGCCCAGCAGGCCGAAGGTGACGGGAGTGCTCAGGAGGTCGTAGAGCACGTTGGCGGCGTAGAGGGTGCCGCAGAGGCCGGCAATGCCTGCCCCCACCAGCGCCGAGCCCACCCACAACATCTTGCGGCTGCGGGCGATGGTGCCGCCCCACCACGCGCCCATGGCCATCACCAGGCCGGCGCCGATGCGCACCGCTGGCCCCACCCAGCCGCGGTCGATGGCGGCAGACAGGGCAAACAGAGACGCCAGCACCACACTGATGCCGCCGAGGCCTGCGGCGAGCCACATCGCCAGGCGCTCGGGTGAGATGGCGACACGCGGGACCGGGACCGGTCGGGTGGGCGCCGTTCGAGGTGGAGGGGCCTTCGGGACCGACGGCTTCGGCTGGACGGGAGCGGGCGCAGGAGCCTTGGGGGCGGCCACAGGCGGCGATGGTGCTTCGCGGACCGGGGGCGGCTCGGGCCTGGCCGGTGGGGGTGTCGCCGGCGCGGCTGGGGTCGGCCGAGGGGCAGCACGTGGAGCTTCTCGCAGCTCGCGCCGCAGCAGGTCGACCTCGGCCTCGAGCTCGAGCATCCGTCGCTGGAGGCGGTTGGTGCGGCCGAAGGCCGTCAACGAGACGATGAGCACCGTGACGGGCAGACCCAGCACGACGGCGATGGCCAGGAGCCCGAGCACGACCTCACCCATGCCACACCTCCCGGGACCGGAAGGGGCCCGTACGCCTCCAACATGGCCCGTTCAGGGCGAGCGCGCAGCCAGAGGGAGTGTCAGGCATGGTGCGTGATGGTGCACAAACAGGTCAACCCATGCACCAATGCGTCACGCGGGCGCCGCCGCCAGCCGCGGCAGCGCCACCCGAAACACCGTGTGGCCGGGCTGACTCTCCACGGTGACCGTCCCGCCGTGGGCGTGCACCACCGCGCGCACCAGTGCGAGGCCCAGGCCGGTGCCCCCGCGGTCGCGGCCGGTCGTGAAGAAGCGGTCGAACACCCTGGGCAGGTTGGCTTCGGAGATGCCCGGGCCGTCGTCGACCACCGACACGCCCGTCTCGTCGTCGTCCACCCACGCCGCCACGGTGACGGTGGCGTCGGGTCCGCCGTACCGCTCGGCATTCTCCACGAGGTTGCGCACCACCACGGCCAGCTGGTCGGGGTTGCCGTCGACCAGGCCGCCCGTCCCGGTCACCACGACGTCGGGGTGTCGGTCGGCCACACGCGCGAGGATGTCTGCGAGCTCGACCACCTTGCGGCCACCGCCCTCTTCGGCCCGTGCCAGCTGCAGCAGGCCCGTGACCATCCGGGTGAGGCGGTCGAGGTCGGCCAGCGCATTGGTGAGGAAGCGCTCCCGCTGGGCTTGCGGCATCTCGTCGTCGTCGAGCAGCAGCTCCACCGTGCCGCGGAGGCTCGACACGGGGGTCTTGAACTCGTGGGAGACGTGGCTGGCGAACTCGCCGATGTAGGCAAGCCGCGCCTGCAGTCGAGTGGCCATCGAGCCCATCGCACCCGCAAGGTCGCGGGCCTCGGCCACACGCGACGACCGGGCCTGTGCCAGATCGCCGATGGCATCGAGGTTCCCAGACGCCATTCGGTGCGACGCCGCCGACAGCGACCGCAGGGACCGCGACAGCACCCGACCCGACAGCACCGCCAGGCCCACCACAATCGCAAAGGCGAAGACCAGTCCGGACGACAGCCGCGGCGCCATGTGCCAGAAGGCCTGCAGCTCTTCGCGGGGTGTGCGCGACACCACCACCGCCCCGAGAACGTCGCCCCGCCACACGATGGGCTCGGCGACGAACATCCGCACAGACGCCCGACGGCTGGGACCGGCGAGGGGGGTGGAGCGGGTGGGGGCGCGGTCCTTCTCCCACCAGTCGTTGGATGCGGTGTGGATGGTGTCCATGACCTCGGCGTCGTGGGCCAGGCTGCCGCCCACGATGCCGTTGCTGGCGGCAATCACGGTGGCGTCGCGGTCGACCACCCGGTAGCCGGCGAGGGTGCGCACCTTGGCGGTCTCCAGCAGCGACGACAGGTCGGTGGCCACAGCGACCAGCGCTTCGTCGGGGGGACCGTCTTGCCGCCCCAGGCCCGCCTCGATGTGCAGCGCCACCAAGACAGCCTGGTGGGCGATGTCTTCGACGGTCTGCCGCCGGAGGTCGCGGGCGAGCGCACCGGTGGCCACGAGCACGACCACCGGCAACGCAAACACGACCAGGTGCGTGAGGAGCAGCCAGTCGTGGAGTGGACGGACGAAGGGCGGTCGGGCCATCCGGGCTCATTGGCCCAGGCGGTAGCCCACCCCGCGCACGGCGGTGATGGGGTCGATGCCGGCGTCGCGCAGCTTGCGGCGCATGCGGCTGACGTGGGAGTCGAGGGTGCGGTCGGCGACGTGGTGGCCGGGACCGTAGGTGGCTTCCGCGAGGGTGTCGCGGCGGAGAACGCGGCCGGGCGCCCGGAGCAAGGCCCGGAGCATCTCGAACTCGGTGGCGGTGAGCGTGACTTCGGCGTCGTTCACGAACACCCGCCGCGACGCGGGGTCGAGGCGGAGCCCTTGCCAGGACAGGGCTTGCTCGGCGGTCTCGTGGGGGTCGGGAGGAGCAGCGCGCCGGAGCACCGCCCGCACGCGCGCCACCAGCTCGCGGGTGGAGAACGGCTTGGTGATGTAGTCGTCGCCACCCATCTCGAGGCCGAGCACGCGGTCCACCTCTTCATCGCGGCTGGACAGAAACACGATGGGCAGCCGGCCTTTGGCCCGAATCCGACGGCACACCTCGAGGCCATCGAGCTCGGGCATCATCACATCGAGCACCACGAGGTCGGGCGGGTGCCGGTCGACCTCGGCCAGAGCCTCCCGACCATCGCGGACGGTGCGGACTGAAAAGCCCGCGCGCGACAGCGCATAGGTGACGACCTCGCGCAGGTTCGGGTCGTCGTCGACCACCAGGATGTCGGGCATGGCCGGGCCTCCGTGTGCGGGGCAGCCTATCGCGCGCACCGCTCAGAAGGGCTCCAACCGGACGGCTTCAGGTCTGTGGGCCCCCTCCGCCTGCTCCGCAGGCACCTCCCCCTGAAGGGGGAGGACGGTGAGAACGACGATGTCTTCCCCCTTCAGGGGTCTTCTACCCGCAACCGGACGACTTCAGGACCGTGGGCCCCCTCCGCCTGCTCCGCAGGCACCTCCCCCTGAAGGGGGAGGACTGTGAGAACGACGATGACCTCACCATTCATGGGTCTTTTACCCGCAACCGGACGACTTCAGGACCGTGGGCCCCCTCCCCCTGAAGGGGAAAGACAGTGAGAACGACGGAGTCCTCCCCCTTCAGGGGGAGGTGCCGAGCCCAGCGAGGCGGAGGGGGCCCGCGGGCGAGACCTTGGCTCGCCCGCTGCCGCGAAGACCTTGGCTTCGCGGCCCCCGGAGGCAGCTGTGCGGCCGGAGGGGTCCCCAAATACGACAGCGGCCCGACCCTCCGAAGAGGACCGGGCCGCGAGCAATGGGGCCAGGCTCAGGCGGCGGCCTTGCCCGACAGTGCGTTGAGGATGGCCTGGACCGTGTCCTTGGCGTCGCCGAAGAGCATGTCGGTGTTCTCGTTGAAGAACAGCTCGTTGGCCACACCGGCGTAGCCCATGCGCATCGAGCGCTTGAACACGACCACCTTGGTGGACTTCCACACCTGCAGCACGGGCATGCCGTAGATGGGCGAGGCGGGGTCGGTCTCGGCGCCGGGGTTGACGATGTCGTTGGCGCCGATGACGAGCACGAGGTCGGTCTCGGGGAAGTCCTCGTTGATCTCGTCCATCTCGAGCACGGTGTCGTAGGGGACACCGGCCTCGGCGAGCAGCACGTTCATGTGGCCCGGGAGGCGACCGGCGACGGGGTGGATGGCGTAGCGGACGGTGATGCCCTTCTTGCGCATCTGGCCGCTGAATTCCTTGACCAGGTGCTGGGCCCGCGCGACCGCCATGCCGTAGCCGGGCACGATGACGATGGACTTGGCGTTGCGGGCGGCCTCGGCCACCTCGGCGGCGTCGGTGTGGTTGCAGTCGTCGGCGGACTTGGCCTCACCCACCTGGGCGGGCTCTCCACCACCATCCGTGCCGAAGCCACCGAACACGACGTTCCAGATGGAGCGGTTCATGGCCTTGCACATGATGTAGGAGAGGATGGCGCCCGACGAGCCCACGAGGGCGCCGGTGACGATGAGGAGGTCGTTGGACAGCATGAAGCCGGCCGCGGCAGCCGCCCAGCCCGAGTACGAGTTGAGCAGCGAGACGACGACCGGCATGTCGGCGCCACCGATGGCCATCACGAGGTGCCAGCCGATGCCGAAGGCCACGGCGGACATCACGATGAGCAGGATGAAGCCGAAGTAGCTGAAGCCACCCGCGCCCACGCTCATCTCGATGAACGGGATGACCAGGATGAGGCTGGTGACGACGGCGGCCAGGTTGATGAGGTGGCGGTTGGGCAGCAGCAGTGGCTTGCCGGAGACGCGACCGTTGAGCTTGGCCCACGCGACCACCGAGCCGGTGAACGTGATGGCGCCGATGAAGACACCCACCCAGATCTCGACCAGGTGGACGTTGAAGGCGGGACCGGAGATCTCGCCGCCGTGGGGGTGCAGGTACGACGACCAGCCCACGAACACGGCGGCCAGGCCCACGAAGCTGTGGAGGATGGCGACGAGCTCGGGCATGGCGGTCATGGCCACGCGGATGGCGAGGACCGCGCCGATGGCCCCACCAACGGCCACGGAGCCGTAGACGAGGGTTTGGGCGGTGGAGTTCCAGGCCTCGAAGTCGCCGAGCAGGAAGGTGGCCACGACGGCCAACACCATGCCGAGGATGCCGAACAGGTTGCCGCGGCGGGCGGTCTCCTGGTTGGCCAGCCCGCCGAGGCTGAAGATGAACAGCACGGCGGCGACGACGTAGAGGACAGTGGGCAGGCTCTGGGCTTCGGTGATCATGGCTCAGGCCTCCTTGCGGAACATGGCGAGCATGCGCTGGGTGACGAGGAAGCCGCCCGCGATGTTGATGCTGGCGACGAGGACGGCCACAGCGCCGAGGAGGGTGGCGAGGTCGACCGAGCCCGAAGAGGCCTGGAGGATGCCGCCGACGATGATGATGCCGCTGATGGCGTTGGTGACGCTCATGAGCGGGGTGTGCAGCGCAGGCGAGACGTTCCAGATGACCTGCCAGCCGATGAAGCAGGAGAGCACGAAGACCGTGAAGTGCTGCATGAACTCGGGCGGGGCGTAGACGCCGATGCCGAACAGCGCGGCCACACCCACCACCGAGGTGGCGAAGCCCTTGAGGAAGTTGGACATGCCGCCGGTCTTGGCGGGCGGGGCCGGCTTGTGGGCCTCGACAGCCTTTTCTTCGACCTTGGGCTTGGGCGGCTGGGAAGCGACCCGGGCCTTTTCTTCGACTTCCGGCGGGCAGGGCCAGGTGACCGCGCCTTCGTGGGCGACCAGTGCCTTGCGCACGACGATGTCTTCGAGGTCGACCTTGAAGTCGTCGTGGCGCCCCATGTCGTCGAGGAGGTGCGTGAGGTTGGTGGCGAAGAACTGGCTGGCGTGGGCGGCCAGGCGGGAGGTCATGTCGGTGTAGCCGATGATGGTGACACCGTGCTTGACGCACACCGTCTCGGGCTCGGTGACCGCGCAGTTGCCCCCCTGCGATGCGGCCAGGTCGACCACCACGCCGCCGGTCTTCATGGTCTGCACCATGTCCTCGGTGAAGAGGATGGGCGCCTTCTTCCCGGGGATGAGGGCGGTGGTGATGACGATGTCGATGTCCTTGGCCTTCTCGCGGAAGAGGGCCATCTCGGCCGCGATGAACTCATCGGACATGATGTTGGCGTAGCCGCCGGAGGTCTCGCCGCCTTCCATCGGGACGTCGAGCAGCAGGAAGCGCGCGCCGAGGCTCTCGACCTGTTCCTTGACCGACGGCCGAACATCGAAGGAGTAGACCTCGGCGCCCAGGCCGCGGGCGGCGGCGATGGCAGCGAGACCGGCCACACCAGCGCCGATGACGAGCACCTGGGCGGGACGGGTGCGTCCGGCGGCGGTCATCTGGCCACCGAAGAAGCCGGCGTAGTGGTGCGAGGCTTCGATGACGGCGCGGTAGCCGGCGATGTTGGCCATCGACGACAGGACGTCCATCTTCTGGGCGCGGCTGATGCGGGGCACCTGGTCGAGCGCGAGCGCCGTGACCTTCTTGTCGGCGTAGCGCTGGAGGAGGTCGGCCTGCTCGGCGGGGAAGACGAGGCTCACGATGGTGGCGCCTTCCTTGAGGGCGTCGACTTCGTGGCGGCTTTCGTCGATGGCCACGGGCGCGCGGACCTTGAAGACCACATCGGCAGCCCAGGCGTCGTCGCCGGTGGGGTCGATGGTGGCGCCGGCGGCTTCGTAGGCGGAATCGTCGATCTTCGCACCGGCCCCCGCACCAGCCTCAATCACGACCGAGTAGCCCCACTTGACGAGCTTCTGGACGGTCTTGGGCGTGGCGGCGACCCGGCGTTCTCCGGGACAGGACTCCCTGGGTACACCAAGCTGCATGAACTCTCCTGGGTGGCACGCGGGGGCCATCGCCTTCCGAGGCGCGGCGCACGACCACGTGCGGCCCGGCCCGATATCCGGCGGGATCGACTCCGAGCCACCTTTGTGGTCCATGGGGGCGACACAGAGGCCACTGGATGCGGTCTCGATGACCCGGGTCTGGCCAGGCCGCCTCGCCTACTGCACCAGCACGTACAGGCTCAGGGTCTGGCCGGTGTACGAGCTCTCTCCGGTGAGGGGGTCGGGCAAGGCGCTGGTGTACGAGTGGTAGGTGTACCAGACCGTGTCGCTCCCGCCCGTGGTGCCGTCGAGGGAGCTGGACCCGGAGCCACCGCCGTAGACGTAGCCCACGTAGTAGTCACCGGCCGAGATGGACACGGGTGTGGTGACGGGCACCTCGTTGGCACCCACGACCATGGGGGTGAGGGCGGTCTCGGCGATGAGGGCGTCGGGTCCGCCGTTGTCGTCGAAGAGCATCATCTTGATGTCGGGCGAGCCGTTGAGGCTGTACCAGTTGCTCCCCAGCTCTTCGACCGTGACGGTGCTGGTGATGGTGACCTTCTGCAGGATGATGTAGCTCTGCGAGGCCGTGAGCCCACTGCCCGTGGGGGTGCTGTTGCCCACCGCGTAGAGGTTGTCCTCGGTGGCCGTGGCGGTCGACGCGGTGCCGTCGTCTTCGCCATCGTTGGGCGTGATGGTGCACGACCACTCCAGCGCCAGGCTCACATCGCCCACGGGCACGGTGTCGTCGGTGTACAGCGTGGTGTCGGGGCCGGTCGCGGTGGCGAAGTCGTCGGGGTAGGTGAGGCCGTCGCCCTCCCACGTGATGGTGTAGGTGACCGTGTCGCCGTCATCATCGGTGGGCGCGATGTCGTCGTAGCACCACAGGTCATCGAACCCGAGCACGTACTTGTCGGGGTCGATGGCGGTGACCAGGCCCTCGGGCGGGCTGTTGACCGCGGTGACGCTGCTCGAGCTGACCGCAGTGCCGGTGTCGGTGCCGTCGTCGGGCGTGAGCGTGACGACGATGCTGTCGTGCTTGTCGAAGCTGCTGCCGCTCAGCGTCGATGCGGTGGAGACCACGCTGCCGTTCACGGTCCACTCGTAGTCGACCGTCACGCTGTCGCCGTCGGCATCGGCGGTGCTGTACGACACGGTGAGGGTGTCGGTGACCGTGGGCGACGAGGGGGTGATGGTGACCGAAGCGACCGTGGGCGCGGTGTTGTCGATGACCACGCTGTCGGCGTCGGAGGCGCCTGCAACCGTGCCGTCGTGGGGGGTGACGGTGCAGGTGACGGTGTCGCCGCGGCTGTAGCCCGAGGACAGCGTGCTGCTGGTGCCCACGGTGGTGCCGCCGATGGCCCAGGCGTAGGACAGCGTGACGGTGTCGCCGTCGGGGTCGGTGGTGGCGGCGCTGCAGGTGAGGGTGTCCGAGGCGGTGGGCGCGGTGGGCGAGATGGTGACCGACGTGACCTCGGGCGCGCTGTTGCCGATGGTGACGCTGTCTGCGCCGGTGGTGCCGGACTCGGTGCCGTCGTGGGGGGTGACGGTGCAGGTGACGGTGTCGCCCGACGAGAAGCCGCTGGAGAGCGTGCTCGAGGTGCCGACGGTGGTGCCGCCGATGGTCCAGGCGTAGGACAGGGTGACGGTGTCGCCGTCGTCGTCGGTGGACGTGGCCGAGCAGGTGAGGGTGTCGGAGACGAGCGGGGACGTGGGGGTCACCGTGACGCTCGTGACTTCGGGCGGCGTGTTGGAGGGCGTCACGGAGTCGGCGACGGGGGTGCCGGTGTCGGTGCCGTCGTCGGGGGTGACGGTGCAGGTGATGGTGTCACCCGACGAGAAGCTGCTGGGGGAGAGGCTCGTGGACGTTCCGGCGAGCACGCCGTTGACGGTCCAGGCGTAGGTGCTGGCGTCAGAGTCGCCGTCGGGGTCGGAGAAGCCGCTGTAGGTGCAGGTCAGGGTATCCGTGATGGCCGGGCTGGTGGGCGTGATGGAGACTGCGGAGATGGACGGCGCGGAGTTGTCCACCGAGATGGTGTTGGAGGACAGGGCTGTGCCGGAGTCGGTGCCGTCGGTGGGGGTGGCGGTGCAGGTGACGGTGTCGCCGCGGTCGAAGTAGGCGGACGAGAGCGTGCTGCTGGTGGGGGCGATGGCCGTCGAGGAGACGGTCCAGGCGTAGGTGAAGGAGACGGTGTCGCCGTCGGCATCGGTGGCGGACGGGCTGCAGGTGAGCGTGTCGCCTTCGACGGCGGGGTCGGGGGACAGGGTGACCGAGGCCATGACCGGTGCGGTGTTGTCGATGGTGACGCTGTCGGAGCCGGTGGTGCCGGGCTCGGTGCCGTCGTGGGGGGTGACGGTGCAGGTGACGGTGTCGCCCTTCGAGAAGGCGCTGGAGAGGGTGCTTGTGGTGCCGACGGTGGTGCCGCCGATGGTCCAGGCGTAGGAGAGCGTGACGGTGTCGCCGTCGGCGTCGGTGGATGTGGCGGTGCAGGTGAGGGTGTCGGAGACGGTGGGCGTGGTGGGGGTCACGGTGACGGAAGTGACCTCGGGGGCGGTGTTTTCGGCGGTCACGCTGTCGGCGACGGGGGTGCCGGTGTCGGTGCCGTCGTCAGGGGTGACGGTGCAGGTGATGGTGTCGCCAGCCGCGAAAGCGCCTGCTGCGAGGGTGCTTCCGGTGCCTGCTGCTGCGCCATCGACGGTCCAGGCGTAGGTGCTGGCGTCGGTGTCGCCGTCGGGGTCGGAGAAGCCGCTGTAGGTGCAGGTCAGGGTGTCCGTGATGGCCGGGCTGGTGGGCGTGATGGAGACTGCGGAGATGGACGGCGCGGAGTTGTCCACCGAGATGGTGTTGGAGGACAGGGCTGTGCCGGAGTCGGTGCCGTCGGTGGGGGTGGCCGTGCAGGTGACGGTGTCGCCGCGGTCGAAGTAGGCCGATGAGAGCGTACTGCTGGTGGGGCTGATGGTCGTCGAGGAGACCGACCAGGCGTAGGCGTAGGACACCGTGTCGCCGTCGGCGTCGGTGGCGGACGGGCTGCAGGTGAGCGTGTCGCCTTCGACGGCGGGGTCGGGGGAGAGGGTGACCGAGGCCATGACTGGTGCGGTGTTGCCCACGGTGACGCTGTCGGAGCCGGTGGTGCCAGGCTCGGTGCCGTCGTGGGGGGTGACGGTGCAGGTGACGGTGTCGCCCTTCGAGAAGGCACTGGAGAGCGTGCTTGTGGTGCCGACGGTGGTGCCGCCGATGGTCCAGGCGTAGGAGAGCGTGACGGTGTCGCCGTCGGCGTCGGTGGACGTGGCGGTGCAGGTGAGGGTGTCGGAGACAGTGGGCGTGGTGGGGGTCACGGTGACGGAGGTGACCTCGGGGGCGGTGTTCTCGGCGGTGACACTGTCGGCGACAGGGGTGCCGGTGGTCGTGCCGTCGTGGGGGGTGACGGTGCAGGTGATGGCGTCGCCTGCTGCGAAAGCGCCCGCTGCAAGGGTGTTTCCGGTGCCTGCTGCGGCGCCGTTGACGGTCCAGGCGTAGGTGCTGGCGTCGGTGTCGCCGTCGGGGTCGGAGAAGCCGCTGTAGGCGCAGGTGAGCGTGTCCGTGATGGCCGGGCTGGTGGGCGTGATGGACACTGCGGAGATGGACGGCGCGGAGTTGTCGACCGAGATGGTGTTGGAGGACAGGGCCGTGCCCGTGTCGGTGCCGTCGGTGGGGGTGGCCGTGCAGGTGACGGTGTCGCCGCGGTCGAAGTAGGCGGACGAGAGCGTGCTGCTGGTGGGGGCGATGGTGGTCGAGGAGACCGACCAGGCGTAGGCGTAGGAGACGGTGTCGCCGTCGGCATCGGTGGCGGACGGGCTGCAGGTGAGCGTGTCGCCTTCGACGGCGGGGTCGGGGGACAGCGTGACCGAGGCCATGACCGGCGCGGTGTTGTCGACGGTGACGCTGTCGGAGCCGGTGGTGCCGGACTCGGTGCCGTCGTGGGGGGTGACGGTGCAGGTGACGGTGTCGCCCTTCGAGAAGGCACTGGAGAGCGTGCTTGTGGTGCCGACGGTGGTACCGCCGATGGTCCAGGCGTAGGAGAGCGTGACGGTGTCGCCGTCGACGTCGGTGGACGTGGCGGTGCAGCTCAGGGTGTCGGCCACGACCGGAGACGTGGGAGTCACGGTGACGGAGGTGACCTCGGGGGCGGTGTTCTCGGCGGTGACACTGTCGGCGACAGGGGTGCCGGTGGTCGTGCCGTCGTCGGGGGTGACGGTGCAGGTGATGGTGTCGCCTGCTGCGAAAGCGCCTGCTGCGAGGGTGTTTCCGGTGCCAGCTGCGGTGCCGTTGACGGTCCAGGCGTAGGTGCTGGCGTCGGCGTCGCCGTCGGGGTCGGAGAAGCCGCTGTAGGTGCAGGTGAGCGTGTCCGTGATGGCCGGGCTGGTGGGCGTGATGGAGACTGCGGAGATGGACGGCGCGGAGTTGTCCACCGAGATGGTGTTGGAGGACAGGGCTGTGCCGGAGTCGGTGCCGTCGGTGG
>Ga0213833_1000413_pt1 | contig 46187 bp, 35 predicted proteins | sample SWATP21_FD_160575 | JGI IMG/M metagenome (GOLD analysis project Ga0213833, IMG submission 160575) | Coastal seawater microbial communities from Marineland, Florida, United States - SWA TP2 #1 | ecosystem: Environmental > Aquatic > Marine > Coastal | place: USA: Florida | collected 2016-08-14 | reverse complement strand
CCGTTCCCATCCCGAACACGGAAGTTAAGCTTCAAGGCGCCGATGGTACTGCCGGGGAGACCCGGTGGGAGAGTAGGTTACCGCCGGCCACCCCATCCCCACTTTGTGGGACACCCCCCGTTGAGCATTGCTCCGGGGGGTGTTTTGGTTCTTGCCGGAGATGCTTCGCCGTAGCGGCGGGACTGGTGTTGTGGCAGGATGGCTGGGATGCGTAGGCAGGAGGGCAAGATGGGCTGGGGACGGGTGCTGGTGGCGACCTCTCTGGTGGGTTGCGTCGGAGGAAGCTCGGGTGACGGCTCAAAGTCGTTTGATGGCTTCGACTGGGACCACACCTGGCCCGTGGAGTCGGACACCGCGGTGGTCCTCGTCGGAGACGACGCCTCGGCTGCGGAAGGCGGACCGGATGCTTGTTGGGACGTGGATCTGGGCTCGGTCACGGGCGACGGCATCGCTACGGGGAACCAGACCGAAGGCGACAACCTGTACGACTGCAATGGCGGCACTGGGCGGGAGCTCGTGTACCGGTGGACGTCGCCGGAGGACGGGACCTACACCTTCACCACCGATGGGTCTCCGGGTGACACCACCCTCGAGCTTCGCGATGGCTGTGAAGGTGCGTCGCTGGGGTGCAATGATGACTCGGGCTCTGGTCTCACGAGTCGGCTCACGCAGCGTGTGGATGCGGGGGACGAGGTTCTCGTCATCGTGGATTCCTACAGCAGCTACGACGAGGGCTACGTGGTGCTGAGCATCTACTGAGCGCCTCGTGGTGGGTGCGGCTTCCGGCGTGCGGTCGGGGTTCGGTTAGCTTCGGGGGGTGAGGTGGCCCCCGGGGCGCCAGGAGGGTCTTCGCGATGGCGTCGCCCACGGATCTGGACTTCGATCATCAGGCTCTGTGGCTCGAGCTGGCGGAATCACGCCGGTCTCGGGGTGACCTGGCTGGCGCGGAGGAAGCGCTCGACCGGGCGGACGCCACGGAAGGGCCCACGCATCAGTCACGACACCTGCGGGCACTGGTCGCGCTGGCCGGTGGGCGGGCAGCTGCCGCGGAGGCGTGGTTCGCAGAGTCCGCTCAGCTGGCTGGGGATGCACCCTCTCAGGCGCGGGGCCTTGCCAATGCCGGGGCGGCCGCGCTGGAGGCTGGTGGTGTCGCTCGGGCGCAGGACTGGCTGGAGCGAGCGCAGGGGGTTCGGGCGCGGCACGGGCTTGGGAGTGATGCTGGGCTGTCCCTCAACCTGGCTCGTGTCGCGATGTTGAAGGGGGCCCTGGACGATGCGCTCGCGCTCTTTGACCAGGTGAGGGCGGGCGGTGAGCCTCGGTTGGTCGCGCTGGCCCTGCTGTTCGAAGGGGAGCTGCGGCTTGCTGCTGGGATGCCCGGCGCGGAGGAGTGCCTGCGGCGCGCGGTGGCGGATGCGCTCGCACCGCAGGAGGCGGCCCGTGGCTGGTTGGCTTTGGCGGAGGTAGCGGCGAAGCGGGGGCACAACGCAGATGCAGTCCACGCGCTTCGCCGTGCGCTGGAGGGGCTGGTGCGGCCGGAAGACCGAGTGGGTCCGCTGGCCGCGCTTGGGGGCCACCTGTACGTGGCGCGTGATGTGGCAGGTGCACAGAAGGTCCTCGATGAGGCGCAGGCGATGGTGGCGGGACGAACTGTTCCGGACAGCCTCGCCGCACAGCTGGCAACCAACCGTGGGCTGGTCCAGCTCGCTCAGGGAGAGCTGGACTCGGCCCGTGTGTTGTTGGAAGAGGCCACCCGGCTCTACGGGGCGCTGGGCAACGACCGTGCACGGGCCACCCAGCTCCGTGCGCTCGTGGATCTCCAGCGCTACCAAGGCAACCTCGACGCCGCGATTGCTCTGCAAGGCGAGCTGGCCACTCTGGAGCCGGAGTTTGTCGAGCCGCTCCCGGAAGGGGGCATGCTGTACAGCGCGGTGGAGGACCGCTCGCTGTCGGTGTCGGTGGGAGCACTCCGGCGTGCGGGTCCGGAGGACGGACAGGGGCCAGTGCTGTTTGTGGTGCCGCCGGCCTGGGGGGCGTCGGGTCCGCTGTTTCCACGCGGCGCCGTGTCGGTTGCGTCGTACCTGGAAGCGCACGGGATTCCCGCGCGGGTGTTGCCGCTGGCCGAGGTGGTGGACTCCAGCGACGATGCAGCCACCGCAGCACGGCGCACCCGGGATGCCCTGGCACGGGCCATCGAGGCGTATCGGCCGCGGGCCATTGGGTTGTCGGTGCCGTTTTCGTATCTCTACCCGCAGGGGCAACAGGTGGCGGCGTGGGTCCGAGCGCTCGCACCCGACTGCCCAGTCGTCATCGGTGGTCCGCACGTCACCTACCTGGACCGCGAGACCCTCCGAGAGACACCAGCCATCGATGTGGTGGTTCGTGGGGAAGGGGAGTGGACGGCTCTGGACCTGTTTGCGGCGCTTCGGGCGGGAGCAGATCTGGCCGATGTCCCCGGCATCACGTGGCGGGCGCCCGATGGGTCGGTCGTGCGGAACAAGGGGCGCAAGCTGGGCGATGTGCGCAGCCTGCCGCCGGTGGACTTCAACCTGCTGCCGAGCACGTTCGCGCATCGCATGGATGTGAGCGCACTCACCAGCCGCGGATGTGCGTTCCGTTGCAAGTTCTGTCACGAGTTCCGGTACTGGGGTGGTGTGGTCCGAGACTTTCCGGTCGCTCGCATCATCGGTGAGATGGAGCGCCTGGCGCGGTTTGGCAACCACCTCCAGGGCATCGACGACAGCATGCTCGACATGACCACCCCGCTCTTCATGGAGCTGGTGGATGCGTTGGGGAAGAGCCATCACGTCACACCAAATTTCGGGCTGCTCACCCGCCTCGACACCGTCACGGCGGAGGGGTCTCGTGCGATGCGTCGGGCCGGCTTGCGTTGGGTGAGCATGGGGGCTGAGAGTGGCTCGCAGGTTGTGTTGGATGCAATGAACAAGGGCCTCGCCGTGGAGCGCACGGTGGAGTCGCTGCGGCTGGTGCGGGAGGCGGGTCTCGAGGCCGCCACGTTCTTCATCGTCGGTCATCCCGGGGACTCGGTCGAAGAGTCTGCGGTGACGCGGTCGTTTGTGGAGCGGCTGTGGCGCGACGACCTGGTGAGCTGGATCGACGTCTCTACATTCTCGCCATACCCGGGCACTCCCTTCTATGGGATGGCCCATCGCTACGGCGTGCGGATTCTCACGCGAGACTGGAGTCGCTGGCGGCGGTCCAACCGACCGGTGGCTGAGCTCGAGACCTACCCTGCCGCCGCCATCTACCGGGGCTACCTGGAGCTGCTGGCGGTGCAGGCCCGCCACCGAGACGCAGCTTCGTTGGTGCCCCCCGGTCCTCAGGCGACCGGTCAGTGAACATGGGCGCGCAGGCGGTCTACATCCACCCCCTGCCGGCACCGTCGGGTCGCGGCACCGGTCCGGGAGCGGCGTACCCGGTGATTCCGGTTGGGTTGGTGGGCCACGTAAACCTGCTTCGGGAGGCAGGCGTTCACGTGCAGGGCGTCAACCTGGGTGTGGAGCGGATGCTCGACCCCGACTTCCAGCTGTCGGCCTGGCTGCGGCAGCGCGCGGAGCCTGCCCTCGTGCTGGTGGACATGCACTGGTATGAGCATGTCTGGGGTGCGCTGGTGGTCGCCGAGACGGTGCGGGCGGCATGGCCGCACACACGGATTGTGTTGGGAGGGTTGTCGGCCACGCACTTCTACGCTGCGGTGCTGGAGCGGTGTGCTGCGGTGGACGCGGTGGTGTGTGGGCCGGCCGAAGATGCGGTGCTGCAGCTGGCCCATCAGGCGGTGGGAGGCACGTGGGCCCCGCTCGATGTGGCCAACGTGGCGAGTCGGGATGGGTTGGGAGTGGTCTGTCGCTCGGAGCAGCGTTGGCTGACGCCGCCTGACCTCCTCGACCGTCTCGACAGCGTGGACCTGACCTGGCTGGAGCACGCTGCGGCCTATCGACGTATGCTGCACTCGAGGCCACGCCGTGTGAACGACAGGAACGCACAGGGGCAGTGGATTCTCTCCGGTCGTGGATGTGCGTATGCGTGCGGCTATTGTGGGGGAGGGCGGCATGCGCATCGGGTGTTGTCGGGACTGACCCGGGTGGCGCGTCGGGACCCGGTCCGCCTGGCTGCGGACGTCAACCGGCTCACACGGCTGGGGGTGGAGCAGGTCGCCCCGTCGCTCGACCCCGACATGCACGGAAGGACGCACCGGACGGCCTTCTTCGATGGGTTGGAGGGGCTGCCCGGGCTCTATGTCGAGTCGTACCAGCTGCCGTCTGACGACCTGCTCGTCCGGCTCGCTGGCGCCACACACCTCGACCACACCGAAGTGGCACTCACGCCGCTCTCCGGCAACACGGCGGTCCGCCGGCTCCATGGCAAGCGCTACGACAACGTCCAGCTGGTCGACACCGTACGACGCACCGCCGAGCTGGGAGTCGCCGTGTTTGCGTTCTTCTCGCTCAACCTGCCCGGCGAGGATGAACAGACTGTGCAGGAGACGGTGGCGCTGGTGCGACGGCTGCTGGAGGTTGCGCCGGCGGATGGATTCCGGGCGATTTCCATCTGCCACACCATCGACCCGCTCTCTCCGATGTCCGAGTCTCCGGGTGCTTTTGGAGTGGACTGGGTGGGGCTGCGAACGTTGGACGACTACGTCTCGTATGCACAGTCGAGTCGACCATTCACCTTTGCTCCCGGGGAGCGAGGCTTCACATTGAAGACCCCGCGCAACCTACCGGCGATGGTGGCTGCGTGGGATGCGTTGGCAGCCGAGCATCCGGGTCGGGTGTACCCGGTGCCCCGCGTGTAGGGCGCTCAGGGTTGGAGAGCCGTGGCCTCGGCCAGGACTTCACCCGCCGACTCGCCGAGCACGTGGGCGTCGACCAGCTGGGCGCTCTGGGAGCCGAAGACTCCGGCGGTGCTCTTGCCGAGCGCCGGGAAGGCCGTGCCATCGGGGATCTGAACCACGAGACCTGCCACCGAGTACACCTGCCGGCTGTGGCCGTCTTTGTCGGGGGCCAACATGGGACGCTGCATGCGCGGAGCCGAAGCGGTGGACTCGAGGTGGGTCCACCAGGTGCGGGTGAGGAGGGTACCGGCGCCATCGTCCCAGAGGGTGTGGCTGCCGGTGGTTCCACCGAGCACGAACAGCTCACCGGCGGTCTGGTTGCCTTCCATCGTGCCCCGGATGCCGACGCTCGACTCGCCCGTGGCCTGGATGGTGAGCACGCCGTTGCTGTCGTTGTTCACGGTGTGTGCGAGGGACGAGCGGCTGACGGCGCCTTGGGGGTTGAGGTGCGCGGCTGTGCGCGGGTTGGCTTGCGTCCAGGTGGATGCGCCGGTGGGGGCCTCGAAGTCGAAGCCAGCGAAGGCCTGGGCGGCGACCGCTTCCAGGACGTTCTGCACCCGGGCGTCGCGAGGGGTGTCGCGGGGCAGGCCGTTGATGTCGACGGCGGCCAGCGTGCCGTTCGTACGGAACGACAGCTCGACCGATGTGCCGGTGAGCAGCTCGCCGTACTGCTTGAGGATGCCGCCCAGCACCATGTCGAAGGCCGGACCGGCGGTGCCGCTCAGCGCGGCTTCGTCGACGGTACAGGTGACGGTGGTGCGCCGCTTGCGGACCGCGGTGGTGGTGCAGGTGGTGTTCGCCCGGAGCTCGTAGCGGTGGACCCAGGCTTGGGAGTTGCGGCGTGCGGGGAACTCGACCTGGTCGGGCAGCACGGCGTGGGACTCGATGTGGAAGCGCTGGGGCGCCTGTCCGTCCCAGGCCTGCGGTGCCGTGGCGTCTGCTGCATGGGCCATGGTGGTCATGGACAGAGCAGCAACAGCAATGTGGATCATTCGAGTCCCCTTCGTCTGACCGCCTGGCGGAAGTGCCACGCGGAGTGCGCTTTCGACGGCGCGGTGGTCGTCTCGATCATCCGTCGCACGAACTGAAGGGGTTTTCCGTTTCGGTGGATTTCTCTGCGGAAGGCTCAGGCGGGGACTGCGGTGGGGTCGGCGTTGGCTTCGGGCATCACGCGGTAGGCGAGACACATGCCGTGGCAGCGCTTGTTGAACTCGGGGCAGCCGTTGCAGACGTCGAACTGGCTGGGGAGGGCACGCAGGCCTTCAATGATGCCGAGGGTGTAGCGGTGGAGGTCGTCGAGGCTGCGGAAGGTGGAGACGTGCCGCTTGCCGGGACCGTAGGCGTACTCGCCGCCGCAGATGGTCATGAAGCCCTGTTCGTCCATGACCGGGACGCTGGTGCAGCGGGTTTGCTTGACGCGGTGGTCGACGCACAGTGGGAAGGAGCAGTCGTAGCCGAGGTGGATGCCGTTGGACTCACAGAAGGCGAGCGCTTGGGCGTGGACCTCTTGCATGGCGGGGAGGTCTTCGGGGGTGAAGGTGTGGGGGTCGGCGCCGCCCACGGGGGTGGCGAAGGCGAGGAAGACTCCGCGAATGCCGGCGTCGCGGATCTTTTCGAGGGCTTCGACCACGTTGTCGCCGGGGCGCACCGGGAGGTTGGCGAAGATGCGCTTGATGTCGAAAGGCAGCTTCGGGGCACGGTGGGCGAAGTGTCCGTTGACGGTGATGGACCAGAGCTTGTCGGCCACGGCTGCGATGCGGTCGGGGCGCGAGGCGTTGGTGAAGACCACCGGGCCGAGGCCGAGGCGGTGGACTTCGTCGACCACGGACACGAAGTCGGGATGGATGGTGGGCTCGCCGCCCAGGAGGTTGACCGCGCGCGAGGCGAAGAGCGTGAGGGTGAGCTCGTCGACGTTGTCGGACCACTGGGGGAGGGGCGGGGCCGTGGACACCAGCTGTGCGTAGGTGCGCAGGTGTTCGAGAACGGCGCCGCGCTGGGCACGCGGGGCTTTTCGGGCGGTGTCGAAGAAGTCGCCGGCGTAGCAGAAGTTGCAGGACTCGTTGCAGCCGCGGCCGAGGAAGAGGTTCACGCCTCAGCCCACGACGACGGTGCCTGCACCGGTGATGATCTTGCCCGAGGCCATGCCGCAGTGGAGCGTGGAGTCGCCGAGGCGGGCCTGCGGGATGGCGTTGGTGAAGACGGTGCCCGACCCGCTGGTGATGACGTATGTGTTGGGGCCACAGCAGACGGCATCACTGTGTGCGCCGGGGTCGCCCACGCGGGCGGCCTTCATCTTCTCGATGGTGGTGTCCGGAGAGCCGGCGGTGATGGGGCCAATGACCGGATGGGGCACCGGGCTCCAGGGGTGGACCGAGTGGCAGTGGGGGACTCCCTGAGCCTTGTCGGTGACGCGAGCGGCGGGCTGGCCCATGTGGTGCTCCTCGGTAGACCCGGTGCGCGGTGGGGTCTGCCTCCGGAGGATAAGAGACCGCTCCACGGCTGCCAAGCGCCGGTGCTTTCGTGTCGATTGCGCCGCACGCCGGCTCCCGTGGTGTGAGGTGCGCGATGCTCTCCCGACTGCTCGACGATGGTGTGCTCACGTGCCCGGTGTGTCGAGGGCCGACCGATGATGGCCTTCGGAACGCCCCGCTGGAGCTGGACTCGGTGTATGCGGAGACGGTGGCCGGGGAGGTGTTGCAGGGACAGCTGCGGTGCTCGGCTTGTGGCACGCGGTACCCGGTGATCGACGGCGTGGCGTGTGTGTTCAGCGACACGCGGGCGTGGCTGCGGCGCGAGGAACGGGCGGTGATGGGGCGGTCGGATCTTCATCCGGCGCTGGCAGGGTTCCTGTCGGAGGCGTGGGGCGAGTCCGAAGACCCGAGCTGGCGGCGTCAGCTGTTGTCGGTGTACGGTCGGCGGCTACCGGGGATGATGCCCACAGGGCCGGCCGAGTCGGTGATGGCGCGCCTGCAGGAAGAAGGGGACGGTGCGCTGGATGCGGCTCGGGAGCGCCTGGTGTCGGCGGATGACCTGGTGCTGGACGCTGGCTGTGGTGTGGGCGTGGGGTCGTTGGCGCTCGTGGAGAAGGGCGCGCGGGTGGTGGCCTTCGACCAGGACTTCACGGCGCTTCGGCTGTTGGGGCGGTTGCTGCGGGATGGGGTGGTGGAGGTGCCCACCTGGGGAGCCGGTGGCGCCGACTTTGGCGTGCAGCAGGCTGTCTTGGAGGACCGTGCGGCGGTGGGGCGAGTGGCGTTGGTGGCGGGGGATGTGTTGGACCCGCCGTTTGCTGGAGGGGTGTTCGATGGGGTGGTGGCCATGAATCTGCTCGACAATGTGGCGGAGCCGGTGATGGCGGTGCGGCAGCTGCACGGGATGGTGCGGAAGGGCGGGCGGCTGTTGGTGGCGTCGCCGTTTGACTGGGCGGAGCGCGCGACTGCTCGGGGGGCGCGGCTGGGCGATGGGCTGCGGCTGTCGGATGGTGCGACGGATCCGGTGCCGGTGTTGCATGCGCTGCTGGAGGGGCGGCTCTTGGACGTGGCGCCCGAGGTGGCATGTGAGGTCACGCAGGCGGCGGACGTGCCGTGGGTGTTGGTGCGCCATGACCGCAGTGCGCATGTTTTTGTGACGCATGTGGTGGAGGCGGTGCGGGCTGGGGGGATTCCTTCGACCAATGGGGCCCCCTCCGACCGCTTCGCGGCCACCTCCCCCTGAGAGGGGGAGGACTACGCGGTGGAGGGCCCTTGAAGGGGGCTCCGACCCGCACAAGTGCCCAAAGGGCCGGGGAACGGATGATCTTCGCCGACGGAGGACAGTTGAGCCCTCGGGCTCGGTCAGCGTCAGCGAACGAAGCGACGAATCTGGCATCAACTCATCTATATGTCGTCCCCCGAGCTCATCGAACCCCAGACCCGACAGCTGGTCAGGGACCAGGCACCAGCCGTCGAATTCTGCGAACCATCGTCCGCCGGCACCGGGTCCGCACAGGGGGGCCAGGGGGACGGGGTCCCCCGCTGATGCATGCACGAGCAGTCAGCCTGGGGCCCACTCGGTCTCTGGCGCTTGAAGTCTTCGCGTAACCGGGCGACCTCAGGGCCCCCTCCGCCTGCTCCGCAGGCACCTCCCCCTGAAGGGGGAGGACTGTGAGAATGGCGATGTCCTCCTTATTCAGGGGGAGGACTGTGAGAACGACGATGTCCTCCCCCTGAGAGGGGGAGGACTCCGACGACCGCCCCCTCCGCCTGCTCCGTAGGCACCTCCCTCTGAAGAGGGCTCTGACCCGCACGAGTCCCCAAAGAGCCGGAGAGCGAATGATCTTCGCCGGCGGGCGGGCTGTTGAGCCCACGAACTCGGTCAGCCTCGACCGAGTCGTTCGGAGCGTGAGCGTCAGCGAACAAAGCGACGAATCTGGCATCAACTCATCGATTCGTCGTTCCCCGAGCTCATCGATGCGTAGACCCGACAGCTGGCCCGGGACCAGGCGGGGCCAGGGGACGGGGGCCCCCGCTGATGCGCGAGCAGTCAGCCTGGAGACGACTTCAACCGTGGACCCGGTGTTCTGTCGGTGGAGCGCACGACTTGTGCGGGTAGGAGACCCCTGAGAGGGGGAGGACGTGGACTATTCGGGCAGGCCGGTGAACTTGGGCACGCGGGCCTTGCTGCGCCAGCGCTGCATCTGTGCGGCGAGCCTTGGGCGGGAGGCCACCCAACGCAAGCCGTGGTCGCGGAGGGGAAGGTCGGTGAGGACGACGCCCAGCACGATGGTGAGGACGCCCTGGCCCGGGAGGAACAGCAGCGCGATGCCCAGGAGCACGAGCGCGAGGCCGAGGGAGTTGCGGGCCACGGTGGCGACAGGGGCGGCGCGTAGGCGTTCGGTCCAGTGTTGGGGCGCACGCGAGAACCAGTCGGCGGGCATGCGGCACACCATCCAGGGCACCGCGGCCACTCCGGCGATGGACATGGCGATGCTGGCGATGGAGACACCCACCCACACGGCCGATGGGACGGTCCGGAGGGTGTCGAGCAGGCTGCTCACCGCAGGACCAGCACCCGGCTGCTCTTGCCTGGAACGGAGATGCTCGTGAAGTCGCCGGAGATGGTGAAGGTCTCGCCGGTGAGGATGTCTTCGAGGGTGCCGTCGGCGGGGAGGCCGGCGAAGGTGGCGCCGTTTTCGAGCCAGCGGTCGTCCCATGAGCGGTTGAGGATGGTGAGCGTGCTGTCGCCGGTGGTGGGGTCGACGCGCGCGTAGCCCCACACATCGTCTTCGAGCCACCACTGCACCATCTCGCCACGCCACATGCCGGGGTGTTCGAGGCGGGCTCGGCCCAGCTTGCCCACGTGTTCGACGGTGGTGGCGCCGTGGCTGCCCACCGCTGCGGCCATGTCGGCGACGGACGTGACGGCACCGCCCGAGACGTCGCCGGCGTACCATTCGAGGGGCTGGCGGTTGTCGGGGTCGTGGTAGCCGGGCATGCCGATTTCGTCGCCGTAGTAGACGAGCGGCACCATGGGCTGGGTGTACAGGAAGGTCCAGGCGAGGCGCATGCCGGCGTGGATGTCGTAGTTGTCGACGTACCAGGCGTTGCGGTGCGTGACGCCGTCGCCTTCGCAGCCCGACTGCCAGCCTTCGGCGGTGAAGGAGGTGTAGCGGTTGACGTCGTGGTTGCCGAGGAAGCTGCTCATCAGCGCATCGGGGCCCCAGGAGGCGAGGGTGCCGACGGTGGCGGACTCGAGGTCGCGGAAGCTGATGGAGTAGTTCCCGAAGGCGCTGTTGACGGCGTAGTAGAGGGGGAAGTCGAACTGGCCGTCGAGCTGGGGCCGGCCCTCGCGGGTGATGTAGGCCTGGATGCGCTCGGTGCCGTCGAAGGTCTCGCCCACGGTCCAGAAGTTGGTGTCGCCCCCGGCGTGGCGGTGCTCGAGCTCGGTGCGGATGCGGGCTTCGAGGTTCCAGGGCACGCTGTGGGGCATGTGCTTGACGGCGTCGACACGGAAGCCGTCGAGGTCGTATTCCTTGGCCCACCAGATGGCGTCGTCGACCATGGTGTGCAGGGCGTCGGGGTGGCCGTAGTTGATGTCGGGCAAGTAGGGCGCGAACGCACAGGACTCGGGGATGCGGTCCCAGTTCTGTTGGCCGCCCACGGAGTCCTTGCACACGGCCATCTCGAAGAACCAGTCGGGGTGGTCGGTGAAGTAGGGGTGGTCTTCGTGGACGTGGTTGGCCACCCAGTCGACGATGACGCGCATGTTGCGTGCGTGGGCTTCGTCGACGAGCTGGTGCAGGAGGTCGGCGTCGCCGAAGTGTTCTTCGACCTCGCGGGCCTGGTCGGGCCAGTAGGCGTGGTAGCCGGTGTACGTGGAGTCACAGTCGCCAGCCCAGCCCCCTTCGGCGTTGTCTTGGGGGTTGGACAGCCACAGCGTGCGCACGCCGAGGTCGTCGAGGTAGGGCAGGATGTCGATGAGACCCTGGTAGTCGCCGCCTTGGTACTCGCCGAGTGGGGCGGTGGCGCCTTCGGGGTTGTCGTTGGAGGCGTCGCCATTGGCCAGGCGGTCGACGAAGGCGAAGTAGATGGAGCCGGCCGAGAAGGCGTCGTCGCCAGCTTCGTCGGTCCAGAAGGGGACGTGGAGGACCTCGGAGGTGCCGCCTGCGCTGTCGGTGGCGGTGACGCGGACGGTGTGTCGACCGACGGCCAGGCTGGACAGTGAGACGGTGAGCTCGGTGCCGCTCCAGCTTGCCGACACGGGGTTGCCGTTGTGGGTGATGGTGGCGCTGGCGAGCGAGTCTGCACCGAGGCCGGGGGTGCCCGAGACGGTGAGGTTGGCGGTGCCGGCGGTGCGGTCGACGGCGATGTTGGACAGCGAGATGACCGGCACGGAGCAGTCTTCGACCATGATGAAGCTGTTGCAGACCGACTCGGTGCCGGGGCCGCACTCCATCTCCCACTGGGTGTCCCACGGTTCTTTGTAGCCGTCTTCGCAGTGGATGAGGGCGCTGTTCGGATCGCAGGTTGTGGTCTCGAAGCTGTCGTGAGACCACTCGTACGTCTCGGCGACTCGGTAGACGTGGTGCCCGGCGGGGAGGGGGAGGTCGGCTTCCCACACGCCCGGGCGGACCTCGACGAGGGGGTGCTCGCCGGCTTCCCAGTTGTTGAAGTCGCCCACAATCGACACGGCGGAGGGGGGATTGGCGGGGTCGGCTTCCCAGGTGAACTGCGTGAGACACTCGGGCACGGCGGTGTCTTCGCTGTCGTCGGGTGTGGCGGTGGACTTGTCGGGGTCGGCACCGCACGCGAGCGCGAAGGTGGACAAGAACAGGAGTGCAGCACGCGACATGACAAGTCTCCGCAGGACCGGGCGGTCGGAACGGGAGGATAGCCGACGTGTGCGTGTCGGGGGAGTGTGTTCGGGCCCCCGGTTGGGTGTGGAGCGGATACGGTGGCGGCGCTGATGGACCTGCCCGCGGAGGCGCCATGTCGACCCCCCTTTCTTCGTTCCGATTCCTGGCGCTCTCCCTTGCCCTCGCGGGCTGTTCGGGTGGCAAGGAAACCAACGACCCCATCGACGACATCGCCGAGCGCACCCCGGGCGACCGCAGCACCCGCACCACCGCCTGCGACGCCGTCGACCCCGGCCGGTGCCTGCTGCCCTTCCCGTCCAGCGCCTTCATGCGGGAAGACCCCGACAGCCCCACCGGTCGGCGCATCTACATCGAAGACGCCAGCCTCCCGGGCGACGGCACCGACGAAGCCGGCTTCATCAACCTGGCCGACGGCTTCTCGCGCATCACGCCCGTCCTCACGATGATCGAAGGCGGCATCGACCCCGCCCTCACCGCCGGTCGCGCCCATGGTCCGGCCCACGAAGCCTCGCCGCTGCACCTCATCAACGCCGAGCCGGGGCACCCCGAGTACGGCACCGAGATTCCGGTGTGGCTCGAGGTGGTCGACGATGGCGACCCCGGCGGCACCGACCTCCTCATCGCGTTCCCCACCCGTCCGATGGCCGAGAATGCCGAGTACGTGGTGGTGGTCACGAATGAGCTGAAGGATGCGGCCGGTGCTCCCGTGGCGCCCGACCTCATGGCCGACGTCGCGATGGCCCGCGTGGCACCCACCACGTCTGAAGAAGCCCAGATCGCCGCCCACCACGCCCCGGCCCGCGCCTTGCTCGATGAGCTCGACACCATCGCCGCCGAGGACGTCATCCGGGTGTGGGACTTCTCCACCCGCACCACCGACGACGTCACCCGTCGCCTCGACCGCATGATGGACGTGGCGTTGGGCGGCATGGACGGCGTCGAGGTGGAGCTGCTGTCGTTCACTCCCCGCGAAGACCCCAACATCGCTGGCATCATCAAGGGCGAGCTGCACGGCGTGCCCGACTTCCTCACCGACGACCGCCGCTTCGTGTACGACGACGACGGCCTGCCCGTCGCGCAAGGCACGCGCACCACCACCTTCCGCATCACCGTGCCCGCCGAAGGCTACGACGGCCCGGGCTCCGACTACCGGGTGGCGCTGTACGGCCACGGCACCGGCGGCGACGTCAACGACAGCTCGTTCGACTCCGAGATTGCCGGTGAGGGCGTGGTCAAGGTCAACCTCGAGTTCCACGGCTGGACCGGCGACGACCTCCTCTACACCTTTGGCGACCTGCTCACGCTGATGCGGGGCTCCGAGCAGTCCACCAGCCAGCTGCTGCAGGCCGTGGTCGATGGCTACGCCCTGCTCAAGGCCCTCGAGGGCGACCTGGGCGTCCAGCTGCGCGCCGACACCATCGCCGGCGAGCCCAACCCGGTCGCCGGCACCGGTCCCATCACCGACGACCCCGCCTGGGTGGGCGGCTCGCTGGGCGGCACCATGGGCGCCATCATCGCCGCGGCCTACCCGGAAATCGACAAGGCCGTGCTCAACGTGCCCGCCGGCGCCTGGTCGCACCTCGTGGCCGACTCCTACATGTACCAGGCCGCTCTGCAGGGCTTCCTCACGGGCTCGTATGGCTCCGAGATCGACGCCCGCTTCGCCATGGCGCTCATGCAGACCTCCTGGGACGACGTCGACGGCGCAGCCTGGGCCGACCGCTCCCGCGCAGATGGCCTGAAGCTCCTGCTGCAGCAGAGCATGGGCGACCCTGTCGTCCCCAACCAGGGCACCGACCTCCTGGCTGCGGCGCTGCAGGCCGACCTCGTGGGACCGGCGCTGCGGCCCATCGACTCGGTCGAGCCGGCCACCGACGACACGGTCATCGGCGGCGTGGGCATCACCCAGTACAAGGTGCCCGACTCCGACCCCTTCCATGTGCACGGCTTCGCGGCCCGCGACACGCCGGCTGGCCTGGCCGCGATGGAGCAGATCTTCGGCTTCATGCGCTCGGGCTGGACCGACGAAGCGGTCATCGAGTTCCCCGAGGGCTGCTCGGAGGTCACCCAAGACGGGTCGTGCGACTTCACGGGCGAGTGGTAGGCGCCGATCGGTTCGGTGCACCATCGGGGAGCTCTGTGCGCGGGGGCGTCCCTGGAAAACTGACGAACCGCGACGCCGCCAGACCCGCCGCTGCCGGGGCGCCCAACACAAATGGTGGTCGGTGGTGGGACCGGACCGTCTGGTGTTGCCGCGCCACCTGACCTAGACTGCCGTGGTCCGCGGTTTTTCCGAGGACATGCGCGCGAGGACGATGTGTCGGTGGACGTGGCTTGGGTGTCGAAGCACGCCATGGAGCGGTATCGACTCCACTTTCCCGAAGCGGTGGCGACCGATGTGGTGGCGGCCATCGCGTTGTCGCTGCCCATGCCGGCGCACCTGGCGGATGCGCTCGCCGGGCGACGGCGCCGTCCCGGACCGGTGGAAGGTGAAGCGCGGATGTTGCATCCGGCAGGCACGGGCGTGTTTGTGTTGTGTGCACTGCGCGAAGACCCCGGCCGGATGTACGTAAAGACCTACCTCCGACTCGACGGCGCCGAACAACGTCGCATGGCGCGGGGGTGGTTCCTCGAGCCCCTCCAGATCCTTCGGAAGGCCTTCGAGCTGGGCTTTGCCGCTGCCCGGGAGCCGGATGCGCCGCCGCTGCCGGTGCAAGCCTCCGAGGCCGCACTGGATGCACTGGTGGCGTTGGCGCCGAGCCTGGGGGCACCTGCCCTGGGCACTGCCTACGAAGAACAAGCCACGGTGCGCATTCAGGCGGTGTCGGAGCTCGATGCGGCCGAGGTGTTTGCAGAGGCCGGGGAGGTGGCGCGACGGGTGCTGTCCGACTTCGCCACGGCCCACCCGGGCTTCCGCTCCGACCTTCGCCAGTGGGTGGAGCTCGACGCCGATGGGCTGGCTGCACTGGTGGGCGAGCCCCACATCCGCGAACAAGGGGTGCGCCGCGGATGGGTGGAGCCGAGCGGGCTGGCTGCGCTGCTGTTTCGTCCCGAAGACATCGACCTCCACAAGCGCATCGCGGTGGTGAGTGTGCCGCGTCGGCTGCGCACCCTGCTCGTGGGCGACCTGGTCCCGCCGCTGCCCGACCCCACCCTCGAAGCGGTCACCGAAAAGATCTCACCCATCGCGCCGCCGGATGCGTCGCTGCTCACCTGGGCGTCGGAGCTGCGGGTGCGGTCGTGGGGGGCGCGGGCGCGTCGGGAAGCAGAAGCGGCGGGCATCGGGGTGATTCCGCCGGCGTGGCTGGGTGAGCTCGAGTCCATCGACCCCGCCGAGCTCACGTTTCTGCTGCCGCAGCTTGGCTGGCGACTCGGTCCGTCGGCCACCTATGGGGCGCTTCGGGCCGGGAACACGGTGCTGCTGGTGCGTCGGGCCGACTCTGCAGAAGCCGCCACCGTGGTGCGATGTGCAGTGGTCACGGAATCCTCTGAGGCGACTGCGGGATACAGCCCCTCCACGTTTGTCGAATAGGAGTCTCCCATGATGACCCACGCCTCCCCGCTCGCACGGGCGTCGGCTGCCGACCGTGTCGAGTACCTCCAGCGCGTCCTGATGTGGACGTCTGGCGGCTTGTTCGTGTCTGGCATCACCGGCGCGGCCACCGCTCTCGCCCTGTCCATCGCCCTGTCGATGGGCATCACGCTGCTCTTCAACCAGTGGGTGTCGCTCGGCATCATCCTGGGGTCGTACGCGGTCGCCCACTACGCCGCGCCACGGCTTGTCTTCGGCAAGGCCAAGGTGTTCGGCTTCGGCCTCGCAGCGGTCTTCCAGGGCATCAGCATGGGCTACCTGCTGCTGTACGCCGTGCTCCTGGGCTCGCAGATGGGCAACCCCTTCGGCCTCGTGGGCACGGCACTGGGCCTCACCGCCCTCACCGGCGTGGGCCTCACCGGGTACGTCTGGACCGGCCCCAAGGAGTTTGGCTGGCTGGGCGCCGGACTGTCCGCCCTGTTCCTGCCGATGATGCTCCTGATGGGCGTGAGCTTCGTGTTCCCGGGCTTCATCGGCGGCACGCTCGGCATCGCGGTGTCGGCGCTGTTCGTGCTGGTGTCGGTGGGCGGGCTGCTGTACCAGATCAACGTGGTGATGCACAAGCTCAACACCCGCCAGCACATCGAGGGCGCCTACCTCATCACGATGGGCATCCTGATTCTGTTCTGGAACATCCTCACCCTGCTCATGCGCCTCACCAGCCGCGACTGAGTGGGCCGTGGGGTCAGTGGCCGGCGTGCGGGTTCGCGCCGGCTTCGTCTTTCTTGGCACCGTGGTGGTGTCCGCCGTGGCTTCCATGCCCGCTGGCTGAGATCTCCTGGACGGGGAGATCGAAGGCTTGGGAGTGGCCGCCCTCGAAGTCGAGGGTGAGGGAGACGGTGTCGCCCACCTTCAGGTCTTTGGTGGGACCGATGAGCATGACGTGCAGGCCGCCGGGCTCGAGAGTGACCTGCTGACCGGCGGGGACGTCGATGCGGTCGATCTGGCGCATCTTGAACTGGCCGTCTTCTTGGACATGGGTGTGCAGCTCGACGGTCTTGGCGGCGGGTGAGCTGCCCCCGATGACCGCGGCGTCGTGCTCGGATGTGTTGTGCAGGATGAAGAACGCCCCGGTGGCGGGCGAGCCGGGCGGCATGGCGCGCACACGGGACTGCATCAGGTGGGTGGCCTTGGCGCCTTCGACGGTGCCCTTCACGGGCTTGCCTTCGGCGGGGGACGCCGGCGAGTGGGTGGCCTTCGCGTGCTGTGCGTGGTCGGCGTGCTTGTCGTGGTGGGCCTTGTCGTCGTGGGCCTCGTGCGCGGCGTGGTTGCCATCGCAGGCGGTGGACAAGGCGATGAAGAGGGGGAGCACGCTCGATGGGGACAGACGCATGGGGACCTCGCGATTCGACGGCTCGATGTAGCCGGAATGGCGGTGGACGACGAGGGAGGGGGAATGGTCGGTGAGTGCCGAGGGTGTGGGTGGCATCCGGCGTGGAGCCCGGTCGTCTGATGGACTACGCTGCCCACTCACCCCGAGGAGCCCCCCGTGCACCGCTTGATCCTCGCTGCTCTGGTCCCCACCGCCCTCCTCGCTGGAGCGCCCGCACTCGCGGGTGGTGCGCCGTCTCTGCATGTTCAAGAGATGGCGGCCAAGGGAGCCGACAACCCGGGCCCGTACATTCGCGCCATCAACCGCCGCGGACCGATGCTGGCCACCTGCTTCGGCTCGCGCGAGGCGATGCAAGCCTCCGAGCCCTTCGAGGCCTTCCTCGAGGTGGGCAAGGATGGCCTGCCCAAGCTGGTCAACCTGCAGGCTGTGCGCGATGGGTCCAACCCCGAGCTCGATGCCTGCCTGCTCTCGCAGCTCGACAAGGCGCGCTTCCCCGAGGCCGAGAAGAAGGTGGAGGTGTCCGTGGTGCTGGCGCCTGCTCCGCCGCCCGAGAAGGCCGCCGACGACGAATAGGCCTGGTGTTCGTGTCCGGTCCGCGACATCCCTCCCACAACGGCGTCCGGCTCTGGCGCCGGTGCTAGGCGAGCGGTAGGGGGCGTGCCCTGCGCAGGGTGTGTCGCATCCGACCCCTGTGCCCCGAACAGGCGTCGGGTGGTGCAGTCCGCCGACGCCGTCCACCCCGCACCATGCAGTTCAAGGGGATTGTCTCGTGGCAGAGTACATCTTCCAGATGATTGGTACGGAGAAGCGGCTCCCGTCGGGCCGTGTGCTCCTCCAGCCCACCTGGCTCAGCTTCTTCCCCGACGCCAAGATTGGCGTCATCGGTCACAACGGCTCCGGCAAGTCCACCCTCATGAAGATCATGGCGGGCGTGGACGACGACTACGGCGGCCAGGTCATCCGCCAGGACGGCAAGACCGTGGGCTACCTCTCGCAGGAGCCCCAGCTCGACGAGTCGCTCACCGTGCGCCAGAACATCGAGCTCGGCCTGGCCCACATCCGCAACCTGCTCGTCGAGTTCGAGAAGGTGAACGAGGGCTTTGGCGACCCCGACGCCGACTTCGACGCCCTGTGCGAGAAGCAGGCCCGCCTCCAGGACCAGATCGACGCCGTCGACGCCTGGGAGCTCGACCGCACCATCGAAATCGCGATGGACGCCCTGCGCACCCCGCCCGGCGACTGGCCCGTCACCAACCTCTCCGGTGGTGAGAAGCGGCGCGTGGCCCTGTGCCAGCTGCTCCTCCAGAAGCCCGACCTCCTGCTGCTCGACGAACCCACCAACCACCTCGACGCCGAGAGCGTGGCGTGGCTCGAGCGCCACCTCGAGGAATACCAGGGCTGTGTCGTGGCCATCACCCACGACCGCTACTTCCTCGACAACGCCGCCCAGTGGATCCTGGAGCTCGACCACGGCAAGGCCTACCCCTACGAGGGCAACTACTCGGGCTGGCTGCAGCAGAAGCAGGAGCGGATGCGCCAGGAGAAGAAGTCGGAGACCAAGCGCATGAAGGCCATGGCCAAGGAACTGGAGTGGATCCGGTCGTCGCCCAAGGCCCGCCAGGCCAAGAGCAAGGCCCGCATCACCGCCTACGAGTCGCTCGTCGCCCAGCAGGGTGAGGCGCGGCGCGGCGTGGGCGCAAAGATTCGCATTCCGCTGTCGAAGCGGCTGGGCACCAAGGTGCTCCAGGTGAACGGCCTGAAGAAGGCCTACCACGACAAGCTGCTCTTCGAAGACCTGAAGTTCGAGCTGCCGCCCGGCGGCATCGTGGGCGTCATCGGCCCCAACGGCGCAGGCAAGTCCACCCTGTTCCGCCTCATCGTGGGCGACGAGCAGCCCGACGAAGGCTCCCTGGTGCTCGGCGAGACCGTCGACCTGGCCTACGTCGACCAGTCCCGCGACTCGCTCAACCCCGACCACAGCGTCTGGGAGGCCATCTCCGGCGGCCACGACGAGGTGATGATCGGCACGCAGGCCATGAACTCGCGCCAGTACGTGTCTCTGTTCAACTTCACGGGCTCCGACCAACAGCAGAAGGTGGGCACGCTGTCGGGTGGTGAGCGCAACCGGGTGCACCTCGCCCAGCTGCTCAAGCGCGGCGGCAACGTGGTGCTGCTCGACGAACCCACCAACGACCTCGACGTCGAGACTCTGCGCAGCCTCGAAGACGCCCTGGTGGAGTTCCCCGGCTGTGCGGTGGTCACGAGCCACGACCGCTGGTTCCTCGACCGCATCGCCACCCACATCCTCGCCTTCGAAGGCAACAGCGACGTGGTGTGGTTCGAAGGCAACTACCAGGACTACGAAAAGGACCGCAAGCGGCGCCTTGGCGTGGAAGCCGACCAGCCCCACCGCATCAAGTACCGCAAGCTCACGCGGTGAGTGGCTTCCCGGTCTCCTCGAGCGACAGGGCTTCGAGGAGCTGGGACTTCGAGAATGGCTTGGAGAGCACCGCGCGGGCGTCGAGAACTTCGGTCTCCGCGGGTGCTGCCCCGGTCATGAACACCACCGGCAGGCGAATGCCGAAGCGTCGCAGGGCCGCCAGCAGCTCGGGCCCGGTGAGCAACGGCATCATCACGTCGACCAGGGCGAGGTCGAAGGCGTCGGGGTCGGTGCGCACCCGCTCCAGGGCCTCGATTGGGTCGGTGTAGGTCTCGACGTGGCAGCCGGCGCGGTCGAGCAAGCGGGCGACGGTGCGGCCAACAGACTCCTCGTCGTCGACGATGAGCACGCGTCGGGGTGGGCCGCTGACGATGACCTCGGGGAGTGGGTCGGGCCGGCCGGCGACAGGAAGGCGGATGCGCACCTGGCTGCGGAGTGGGTCGGGCTGCTGGAGGGTGGCCTGGCCGGCCATGTCGCGGACGATGCTCTGGACGGCCGCGAGGGTGAGCTCGGTGCGCAGGCCGGAGAGGTGGGGTGGGTGGCGCCGGTCGTCTTCGACGAGGATGTCGATGTGGTGGGCGGAGCCGCCGATCTGAACCCGTGCTTTGGACGCCCCACAGAGGCGGCTGTCTGCGATGAGGTGAAGGATGGCGGTGCCGAGCTGGGTGCCGTCGAGCTCGGCGGTGGTGGGACAGCCCGGGGCCAGGTGGATGTCGACCGGACCGAGGTCCATGTGGCCGGCGCGGGTGTGGAGCTCTCGGACCCACGCCGACAGCTCGACGGGGCGCGGGTGGAGGAGAACCCGTCCGCCGGTGACCTGCAGGCGCCACGACAGCTGGGTGAGCGCTTCGCAGGCGGCGAGAATGTCCTGTGCGCAGGTCGAGACCAGGCGGCGGTCGCCGGGCGCCTCGAGGATGAGGTCTGTGTTGCCGCGGATGACGCCCAGCACGTTGTTCAGCTCATGCGCGACCGACCCCCGCCAGCGGGCATCCGCCGCGGATGGTGGTGACGTCGACCGGTTGGTGTGGTCGGACATCGAGAGCTCCGGAAACATGGGCGCCGCGCCCATGCGGAGAAGGTAGCTCTAGCCCTTTTCGGGTGTCCATCTGACCGGCGGTCTGGCGTGTCCGACGCGACGGGTCGGTGGGGGGGGCGGTCGGGTCTGGCGGGCCGATGTGCGCGAGATGATCCGTTCGAATGGGGTGTTCTCGACAACCGGTGCGGATGTGTGTGCGCCCGCTGGGAATGTGCGTTTTTCGGTGCTGGGGCAGCGACCGTGGTGTCGGAGGCCGCCGACTGATCCAGATGGGTCAGGGGCTGACCGACCAGGTGTCGCCGCCGTGGTCGACGGCTGCCTGGTAGATGGCGCCTTCTTCGTTGACGATGGCGTACACGGTGGTGGCGGCGCCTGTGGGGTGGTCGGGCGACAGGACGGTTCCGGCGAGGTCGAGGATGACCCAGCCCATGAGGTCGTCTTCTTCGCCTTCTTCCCAGTAGTCCCAGGTGCCGGTCAGCTCGCCCGTGGTGTCGACTCCGGCGGCTTCCATCGGTGCGAGGTCGAGGTTGACCGACCAGGTGCGGCTGATGCGGGTGTAGTCCTCGCGGTCGACGGTGAAGACCGTGCGGATGGCGCTTTGCCCGAAGTTGACGGTGGCCTCGCCGGACTGGGGCCAGTCGGCGGTGCGCTCGGTCTCGAGGTCGATGCCGTTGGACATGGCGAGGTCTTCGACGGCCATGAAGGTGTCGAAGTGGCCGACCACCATCGACTCGAGCATCCCGACTTCGGTGGGTTCGGTCTTGTCGCCGCTGCCGGTGGGGGCGGCGGGGGCGCAGGCAACGAATGCTGCGCTGCTGATCACGAGTGCGACACGCGCGGTGGATGCGGTGGGGAGCATCAGGCCTCCAGACGATTGTGTGATTGTACTCGCAATGGCCTGTCCTGCTTGTTCGAGGACCGTGAACGAGCGGGCGCGGGAGGCTACAGCGTCCTCCGATTTTTGGAGGCCGTTGTGCCCGAACCGACCGTCCCCGACCTCTCGCGCTGGCGAGCTCTGGTCGACCAGACCCTCCGTGGGGCCTCGTTCGACCGCCGCATGAACCGTTCTCTGCCCGGGGGGCTCACCCTGCCGGCCCTGCAGACCGAACGGCCCACAGACACGTCGGCATCCCACCTCATCCGCTCCCTGTCTCGCGAGGGCCGCTGGGAAGTGTCCGCCGCGCACACGGTTGGGACGGAAGGGTGTGTGGATGCCGTCCACCAGGACATCCAGCGCGGCGTCGACAGCATCGTGGTGGAAGGGGCCGACGACGCAGCCGATGTTGCCGCTGTGTTGGCTGCCGTGCCGCTGAACGAGGCGGGCGTGGTGTGGTCGACGGGCGCTTCTGTGGGCGCACGCTTCGAACAGCTCGCCGATGCCTCCGAGAAGCAGGGTGTGGCCTTTGCTTCGGTGTGGGGCGCCATCGGCACCGACCCCTTCGCGGCGCATCTGCAGAGTGGGGCGTCGTTGCTCGACCCGGCGGGATGGCAGGCGCTGGCCCGGGTCACTTCGGCACGCCCGAAGCACCTGTCGACGGTGGCCATCTCGGGAATCGCAGCGCGGGAGGCGGGCGGCTCGGCAGCGACGGAGCTGGGTGCATTGCTGGCATCTGGTGCCGCCACGCTCCGGGCGCTCGGCGAGGCGGGCCTGTCGGTGGTGCAGGTGGCCGAGGCGTCGCGGCTCACCGTGGGCATCGGACGCGACCAGCTCGTGGGCATCGCCTTGTTGCGGGCCACGCGCTTGTGTTGGGCTCGGTTGTGTGCAGCGTTCGGTGCCACAGACGCGGGGGCAACCCGGGCCCCGGTCCATGGGGTGCAGCTCCGGTGCTGGCAGACCCGCCACGACCCCTGGGTCAACCTCCTCCGCAGCACGCTCGCCGGGTTTGTGGGCGCGGTGGGCGGGGCCGATGCGGTCACCCTGCTGCCCTACGATGTTCCCGGTGGAGCGGTGTCCGATGCCGGCCGGCGCATGGCCACCAACACCCAGCTGGTGCTCGCCGAGGAATGCCACCTGGCGGCCGTTCGCGACCCCTCCGCCGGAAGCTACGCCATCGAACACCTCACCCTCGAGCTCGCGCGGGCGGCGTGGGGAGTGATGCAGAGCATCGAAGCCGCGGGCGGCCTGGAAGCCGCTGCCGGTCGGGACCTCCTCGTGGCGCGTGTGGCGGAAGAACGGGCCGCACTCGCCACCCAGCTCGACAAGCGCAAGGCTGCGCTGGTGGGCGTGAGCGACTTTCCCGCCGCGGCCGACCAGGCCCTGCCGCCTTCCCCGGACTCTGCAGCGGGCGCCCTGGCTCCCATCCGCCACGCCCGGGCCTGGGAAGACCTCCGCGACGCCGGCGAAGCCCGTCCCGACCTTCCCCCCGTCTTCCTCGCCACCTGGGGCCCGCTGCCCAAGCACTCGGCCCGCGCCATGTTCAGCGCCAACCTGCTGGCTGCGGGCGGACTGCGGTCGGTCGACCCCGGCGGTGCCGACAGCGTGGGCACACTCGTCGACGCCTTCCGCGAAGCCGGAGCCCGCGTGGCGGTCATCTGTGGCTCGGATGCCGACTACCCCGCGGTGGTCCCGGAGCTTGCGAGTGCCCTCCAAGATGCCGGCGCCGAGGCCATCTTGGTGGCTGGTCGTCCGCGCGCTGCCGAAGCCGAGTGGCGTGCGGCCGGCGTGACCGACTTCATCTACATGGGCTGCGATGCCCGGGGCCGCCTGGCCGACCTGCACCGTGTCCTGTCCATCACCTCTGCTGCGGAGTGACCGTCTGATGTCTCGTCCCGACCTCTCTTCGCTCGACTTCGACGGCATTTCCGTCACCACCCCTGCGCTTCGGGTGTCGGCCGGTCCCTGGTCCACCCCCGAAGGCATCGACGTCGACCGGGTGCCCGCGCCCATCGAGGCCCCGCACATGCACGGGGTTCCCGGCGTCGCCCCCTACGTCCGCGGTCCGTACGCCACCATGTACGCCACCCGGCCGTGGACCATCCGCCAGTACGCCGGCTTCTCCACCGCCGCCGAGTCCAACGCCTTCTACCGACGCAACCTGGCAGCTGGTCAGAAGGGCCTGTCCATCGCCTTCGACCTCGCCACACACCGCGGGTACGACTCCGACCACCCGCGGGTGGCGGGCGATGTGGGCATGGCCGGTGTGGCTGTAGACTCCATCATCGACATGCGCGCGCTCTTCGATGGCATCCCGCTCGACAAGATGAGCGTGTCGATGACCATGAACGGCGCTGTGTTGCCCATCATGGCGCTCTACGTGGTGGCCGCCGAGGAACAGGGTGTGCCGCCCGAAAAGCTCGCCGGCACCATCCAGAACGACATCCTCAAGGAGTTCATGGTCCGCAACACCTACATCTATCCGCCGGCCCCCAGCATGCGGATCATTGCGGACATCTTCGCCTACACCGCCGCCCACATGCCGCGCTTCAACAGCATCAGCGTGTCGGGCTACCACATGCAAGAAGCCGGCGCGACGGCCGACCTCGAGCTGGCCTACACCCTCGCAGACGGCCTCCAGTACGTGCGCACCGGGGTGGCGGCCGGCCTCGACGTCGACCGCTTCGTGCCCCGCATCAGCTTCTTCTTTGGCGTGGGCATGAACTTCTTCATGGAAGTGGCCAAGCTGCGGGCCGCACGCTTCCTGTGGGCCGAGCTCATCCGGCCCTTCCAGCCGAAGAACCCCAAGTCGCTGGCGCTGCGCACCCACTGCCAGACCTCCGGCTGGAGCCTCACCGCCCAGGACGTCTACAACAACGTCGCCCGCACCTGCGTCGAGGCCATGGCCGCCACCCAGGGCCACACCCAGTCGCTGCACACCAACAGCCTGGATGAGGCGCTGGCCCTCCCCACCGACTTCAGCGCGCGCATCGCCCGCAACACCCAGCTGTTCCTCCAGCAGGAGAGCGGCACTCCCGCCAGCATCGACCCCTGGGGCGGCAGCCACCTCGTCGAGCGGCTCACCGCCCAGCTCATCGAAAAGGCCCGCGAGCACCTGGCCGAGGTGGACGCCTTGGGGGGCATGGCCAAGGCCATCGAGGCCGGGCTGCCCAAGCGGCGCATCGAAGCCTCGGCCGCGCGCACCCAGGCCCGCATCGACAATGGCACCCAGACCATCCTGGGCGTCAACAAGCTGCCGCCCACCGAACCCGACGACATCCCCATCCTCCAGGTGGACAACTCGGCGGTCCGCGAGGCCCAGCTTCGCCAGCTCAGCGTTCTGCGTGCCGACCGCGACGACGCCGTGCTGGCCGACAAGCTCGCCGCGCTCACCCAAGCCGCCGAGTCGGGGGAGGGCAACCTGCTCGCGCTCGCCATCGACGCCGCGCGGGCCAAGGCCAGCGTGGGAGAGATCAGCATGGCCCTCGAGAAGGTGTACGACCGCCACCAGGCCGCCCCCGACGTGGTGAGTGGCGTGTACAAGGGCGCTGGCGGCGTCGACGAACGCTCGCTGGCCATCCTGGAGTCGCGCATCCGGGCCTTCGAAGAAGCCGAGGGGCGTCGTCCGCGCATCCTCGTGGCGAAGATGGGCCAAGACGGCCACGACCGCGGCCAGAAGGTCATCGCCACCGCCTTCGCCGACATCGGCTTCGACGTCGATGTGGGCCCGCTCTTCCAGACCCCCGAAGAGACTGCCCGGCAGGCTGTGGAGAACGACGTGCACGTGGTCGGCGCCTCGTCGCTGGCAGCCGGGCACCTCACGCTCGTGCCGGCGCTGCGGTCGGCCCTCGATGCCCTCGGTCGCGACGACATCCTCGTGGTGGTGGGCGGCGTCATCCCGCCACAGGACTACCCGGCCCTTCGGGAAGCCGGTGCCGAAGCCATCTATGGCCCGGGCACCATCATCGCCGATGCCGCCGGCTCCCTGCTCGACGCCCTCGACCAGGCTCTGGGGCTGGCCGACGGCGACACCGGCGCCATCCCGAGCCGCACTTGAGACGCCGGCGTCGCCTCACCGTAGACGACTACGTGCAGGGTGTTCTCGCCGGGGACCGCGCCATCCTCGGCCGCACGCTCACGCTCGTGGAGTCGTCGCGCCCCGACCACGCCGAGCAGGCCCGCCAGGTGCTCCACGCGCTGCTGCCCCACACCGGTCGGTCCCATCGCATCGGCGTCACGGGGGTTCCGGGCGTGGGCAAGTCCACGTTGCTCGAGCGCCTCGGCCGGATGTTGCTCGACAAGGGGCACCGTGTGGCTGTGCTGGCCATCGACCCCACGTCGCGGCGCTCGGGGGGCAGCATCCTGGGCGACAAGACCCGCATGATCGGACTGTCTTCGGACACCCGCGCATTCGTGCGCCCGTCCCCCACCGGCGGCACCCTGGGCGGGGTCCACCGGCGCACTCGCGAGGCCCTGCTCGTGTGCGAAGCGGCTGGCTACGACGTTGTGTTCGTCGAGACCGTGGGGGTGGGGCAGTCCGAGACAGCGGTGTCCGACATGGTGGACTCCTTCCTGGTGCTGATGCTCGCGGGCGCGGGCGACAGCCTGCAGGGCATCAAGCGCGGCATCCTCGAGCTCGCCGAGATCATCGCGGTGAACAAGGCCGATGGCGCCAACACCGACCGGGCCACCCGTGCGCGGTCCGAGTACGCGCGGGCCCTGCGGCTGGTTCGGCCCACCTCGCCCCACTGGCGCACCCCCGTTCGCACGTGCAGCGGCCAGACGGGTGCGGGCCTCGAAGACCTCTGGGCCACCCTCCAGTCGCACCGAAGCACGCTCGAGGCAGCGGGTGCGCTCGCGGACAAGCGTGCCGAACAGCGGCGGCGCTGGCTGGCGGCAATGCTCCAAGATGGCCTGATGGACGCTGTCTACGCGCATGAGGGTGTCCGCGCCATTCGAGCGGATGTGGAGGCGGCGGTGATGGCAGGCGAGCTGACCGCGGCCCATGGTGCGTGGCAGCTGCTGTCGGCTGCGGGCTTGTCTCGACGGCCTGCCTGACGGCCAGGGGGTGGGTGGGGATTGCCGCCACCTTGGGGTCAAGGGGCCTCGGTTGTATCCGAATGTCCGGTGTCGGCAGGCCGAGGCTCGATCCCGGTCCGCCTCGGCAGGAGTCGACTTCGATGCCTTGGTGGAAGTTCTCAGCGGCAGCTGCAGCGGAAGCTGGAGCGCAGGAAGCGGCCGCGCCGGTCGTCGATGTGGACCGCTTGACCGATCCGGTCATGGCGCTGCTCGCACGACTGGCCCGGACCGAAGCCACGGCCACGATGATCTCGCTGTCGAACCCGGCGTCGACGCTCGTGGAGTTCGTTCGCACGCAAGGCAACCGCCTCACGCTGCGGGTGATGCACGCCGACCCCGACATCATGTCGGTGTTCGGTCCGCTGTCTTGTGTGCTGCTGGTGCACGTCACGGGCAAGCACGCCGACATCGTGGTGGGCAGCGTCATCCGCGAGCCCACGCTCGTGAACGGTCGGCACCTCGTGCTGGTCGAGGCCGGCCAGAAGCTGCTCCGGGCCGATGCGCGGCGCACCTACCGCGTGCCCGTCATCGAGGAAGCCGGCCTGCAGGCGGTGGTGCGCGGCGCGGACAACGCCCGCTACTTCATCGAAGCGCACGACATCAGCCAGGGTGGTCTGGGTGGCGAGCTCGTGGACGCCCCCACGGATGTGCTCCCGCTCGGCGAGCCAGCCCAGGTGGCCCTTCGGTGTGGCAAGAACCGGGTGTGGCTCGATGCCGAGGTGCGCTTTCGCCGCGGCAACATGATCGGCCTGTTCTTCCCCGGGGTGTGGCACCGCGACGAGCTGGAAGCGCCGCCGGAGCTGCGGGCCATCGTGCGCATCGTGGAGCTTGCGTGGGTGCGGCATCAGGCTGCGGAGCGGGCGTCTTGAGGGCGCCGGGCGGTGGGGTGACCGGATGTCGACGCACGGGTCGCGTGTGGTACATCTTGAAGAGCGAGGTCGACCCCTGATCTTCGAGGATGCCACCGAAGCAGACCCCCGCGGCGTCGTGGGCCCCTTCCCGGGAACCACAGGCGCCGTCCCTGGCCCTCGGCTTGCCGCCATCGCGTGCGGACACGGTCCACTGCTCCACCCCCGCTGGACCGCCGACCCCCTCGCCGCCGACCCCACACTGGCGCCGTTGCTGCCTGCGCTGCATGCCTGGGCGGCGGTTCCAGGTGGGGTGGTCGTCACGGAAGATGCCTTGTTGGCGCGGGTCCTGGTCGACCGCTTCGGCTTGGATGTGGTCGCCCCCGGGGTGGCTGTCGCCGGCCCCACCCTGGTGATTCCACCCTTTGTCGACCGCGGACCTTCCGCGGTCGACGCCGTCTTGGACTGCTTCGCACGCGGCCGAGCCATCCTCCCCGACCTCCGCGCGCGCTGGCTGACGCGGCGATGGTTGGGGGGGTGGGCCGAGCTCGACGCCGCTCTGGCCGACCTCGACGCCCGCTGTCCTCCCGGTCCGCTGCACATGCTGTCGGTCCGAGCCCGCCGGCCCGACCTCCTGGCGCCTCCCGCGCCGGCACTGGTGCTGGAGCTGTGGGCGACGACCGACCGTGTTGGCTCGGCTCGGCTGACGGCGGGCAGTGTGTGCATCGGAAGCCCCGTGGCCGGGGTAGGACGGAACATCACACGGGTGGTGCATCCCGCCTGGCCTGCAGAGCTGGAGTCGGCGGTGCGCCTGGACTGGCGCCGGGATGGGCTCCGCGTGCGCCTGGAGCACCCGGTCGACGGCTTCCGGGTGTTTGCCGGGGCCGCGTCTCGTGGTGAGCGCACCCCCCTGTCGCCGGGCGACTCGGTGCCGCTGGGGCTGCGGGGCACGGTCGAGGTGTTTGGCGGCGACGACGTCATCGCGCGCTTGGACGTCCGGCCCGAGGTGCTGGCGCCCGCAGAGCTTCCTCCCACCGTCTCGGAACCGGCCATTGGGCTGGCCGACCGGCGGGTGCTGGTGGACGTTGTGGTCGATGTTGCCGAGTCGACAGCGCCCTTTGCCGATGCCTTGGGAACGCTGTTGGCCCGGCACGAGTCGCCCGGGGGAGCGGCACTTGCGGCGCGGCTGGGTCGCCATCCGGTCGGGACTCTGGGACGCTGGCTTGGAGACGACCGCAACGAGCCGCTGCGCCTGGCCATCGCCGATGCTCTGGCCCAGACCGACGACCCCATCGGCCTTCGCGCCAGGCTGCCGAAAGCGGTGCGGTGCTGGATTCCGCGGCTCCGCAACCCGCGGCGTCGTCAGCAGCAGGGGCTGCGGCTCGTGGTGAGCTGAAGCGCCTACCGCTGGCGGCGGCGGGCACCCACGACGAGCAGGCCGCCGAGCCACACCACGCCAGCGCCGGTGGTGGTGGCCGCACAGCCACACGTGCTGCGGGTGGCGGCTGGCTGGGGGCCGTTGCCGGGGGCTTCGGGGACGGCGGCCATCGCGGGGGCGTCGGCGGGGGCGGGGGCGGGCTCGGCGCGCGGGGGCTTGTCGATGACCGCGAGGTTTTCGTGGTCGGTGGGGGTGAGCGAGCGGTTGGTGAAGCGCTTGTCGGGTTGGTACCAGTCGAACTTGGAGAAGACCGTGTGGTGGTCGGGGACGGGGGACTGGCGACCACGACGGGCGTGGACGGCGTCGCGCAGGAGGCGGCGGTCGGAGGCGTTGATGGCCCGCAGGGCGTCGATGTTGGCCGGGCTCTCGAGGCGCTGCATCACGTGGATGGCGAGGGCCCGCTGCATGCGCCGGTGGCTGCCGGTGGTGGTGTCGTCGGAGGCGGAGATGGCCTCGAGCAGGGCATCTTGGGCGGTGTCGTCGGCGGCGAGGCACAGGTAGGCGTCTTCTTCGCCCTTGGTGCGCACCGACTCGATCCAGCCCGCGTGGTCGGCGGGGGTGCAGGTGGGCGCGGCGAGGGCCAGGGATGCCGTGGTGAGCCAGACGAACATGCGGACTCCGATGTTACCGACACCGCCTAACGGCCACACGCCGAGGAGGTGCACATGACCGGTGCCGTGTGGATGGTGCTGGCGACGGCCGTGTGGGCTGCCGAGCCCGGGTGTGCGGACACACCACCGGCCGGCTGGGTGAGCCTGTTGCACCTGCACGAGGGGATTCGGGTCGAGGCGAAGTACGCCACAGCGGACAACTTCACGGGGGCACCGCTGCCCGGATACGCCCGCGCCGATGCCTGGCTACGCACGGAAGCTGCCGACGCCCTGGTGAAGGTGGCCGAGGGGCTCGCCGACCAGGGCTATGGCCTGGTGGTCTACGACGCCTATCGGCCCATCCGCGCCACCGAAGCGATGGTGGACTGGACCCACCGCACGAAGCAACCCCACCTGGTCACCGACGGCTACATCGCGGCCCGCAGTGGGCACAACCACGGCCACACGGTCGATCTCACGCTCGTGAAGCGCGACGGCACGGCGGTCGACATGGGCAGCACCTTCGACCACTTCGGCAAGGAAAGCCACCACAGCGCGCCCGTAGGCGAAGCGGCCGCCCACCACCGCTCGGTGCTCAAAGCGGCGATGCAGGCGGCGGGCTTTCGGGCCTACAGCAAGGAATGGTGGCACTACCGCTTCCCGCTGGCGGGCACCACGCCGATGGATGTGGCGCTGGGGTGCCAGCCCTAGCGACGACCGCCCTTCTTACCCTTCTTACCCTTCTTGCCCTTCTTCCCCTTGCCCTTTCCGCGGGCATGGGGCGGCGGGCCCTTGTGCTTCTTGTGCTTGTGGTGGCCGCGGCCGTGTCCCTCGTGGCCCTTGCCCGAGCGCCCGTGGCCGTCGCAGCCCTCGCCCTTCGGACCGCGCTCTTCTGCTCGGGGATGCGCTCCACGGGGCTGCTCGCTGCGGAGGTCTTCGGACCCCGCCCCACCTCCGAACGCGACCAACGGACCACCGCTGGACTCGGCCTGTGCTGCACGTGGCTCGGGGGCGGGCAGGCGCTCGTAGAGGTGGGTTGCGGCGGAGGGCGTGATGGCGGCAGTACCGACCACACCGGAGCTGACGGCGGCGAGAGCAAGCATGCGGAGGGACATGTGGGTCTCCTTGGGGACGTGGAGGTCCGCTCGGGTGTCGCGGTGGGCCGACGGTGCCCCGGGAGAATCCTTCGAATCCGTTCGAAATTTGTAGGGATCTGTGGGAACCGACGGGAGAGGAGGTGGTCGGCATGGGTGCCCCCCAACCTGGCGCCATGCCCACCCGATGGACTCCGTGTGGGACCCGACGACAGGGTGGTGGTGGGTGTTCTGCGCCCGCTGCCGCCGTGACGGGGGTCCTCTGTCTCGCGGTGGGACGGCCCGAGCCCAGAGGTCCTCCGATGTCGGCAGCCCCCCCCACTCTCGACCTACGCCTTGGAATCGTGCGCGACGGCGCCATCGTCCGCGAGCAGCGGGTGCCTCTGGACCGTCCCCTGGGCATCGACCTCGATGGACTGACCGACGCCCGGGCGGTGGTGTGTGTGGGGACCTCGCCCGAAGGACCGGTCCTGCGGTCGACCCGGATGGTGCGGGTGCGGCTGGGACGGAAGGGGACGGTGGAGCGGCTGGTGCTCGAGGCGGGCCAGCTGCAGCTTCGGCCTGGCGACCAGGTCCGGGTGGACGTGGACGGCGTGGTGTTGCTGCTGCACCTGGTGCCCCACAAGCCCGTGGTGGTGGACACCCCCTTCGACCTGGCGGAGTTCCGGCCGCTGCTGGTGGAGCGAGACGACCCCCTGTTCCTGGGCCTGGTGTCGTTGTTCAGCGCGGCGGCCGCGGCGTTGCTGGTGGTGGTGGCGCAGATGCCGGTGGTCGAGGTGGAAGAACCGGAGCCGATTCCGGACCGCGTGCTGGTGGTGCTCCGTCCGCCGGTGGAGCCCGAGGTGGAGGCCCCCGAGCCGGTGGTCGAGGCGGTCGAGGTGGCGAAGGCCAGGCCGAGGCCTGTTCCCACCCCCGAGCCGGAGCCGGTGGTTGCGGAGCCCGAGCCCGAGGTGGTAGCCGATGCCACTCCGATGACTGCGCGGGACCAGGCAATCGAGCGACTGGGGACCAAGTCAGCCGCGATTGGGCGCTTGGACGGCATCGTGGCCTCGCTCACGGCGGAGGGTAGCGAGGATGCCCTCATGGAGGCCTTTGACGCCATTCCCAACGCCGAGCCCATCGCGGCGAAGGGGAGCGCGAAGGGCCTGATTCCGCAGCGGGGCGGTGGGGGTCGGGAAGATGCGGGGCTGCTGCCGGGCGGGTGGGGCGGACCGCGGGGTGGAGGTCGAGGCGGGAGTCCGGAAGGCACCTTGCGCGGGACCGAGGGGTTGGACCGCGCGCCGGTTCAGCGGAACCCGGTGGTGGGGATTCCTCGTGAGAACAAGCTGCCCAAGGGTGTGCTCGACGAAGTGCAGCGACGGTACAAGGTGCAGCTGAAGCGCTGCTACACGCGCGAGGTGAACCTGCATCCCGAGCTGGCTGGACGGGTGGAGCTGTCGTTTGACGTGGAGAAGGGCAAGGTGGCCTTCTACGCTGTGACCGAGAACACCACGGGCAGCCGCGCGCTCGAAGCGTGCATCGAGCAGAGGGCCGCCCGCTGGCAGTTTGCCGACGATGCCGAGGGCTCGTTTGTGCTGCCGCTGGTGTTCGAGCCTGGGTGAGTCAGACGATGGGCGGCGGGGGGGGAGGCAGCGACGCCACGTAGGCGGGCTTCACCACCACGCCAGCGGTGCTCGCGGCGGCAGCGATGGCGTGGTCGAGCTCCACGGCGCTGGCCACGAGCGCATCCCGGACCCGTGCGAGCTGTCGGATGGGCTCGGCGGCGCTCATGCGGCGGCGCTGGACGTCGTCGCGTTGGTCGGCCCACCACGCCATGAAGCGGTCGAGCATGGGGATGAGGCGGGCATCCACAGCGGTGGCCACGCGCATCTCGGCGCCGTCGAGCCTGGAGAGCGCGCCGGCTTCGAGCAGCGGGTGGGCATCGGCGAAGGCGTGTCGGACCAGTCGAATGGCTTCGTCCTGGCGTTTTTCGAGGCTGGCGCCCACTTTGTTGGCCCACGCACCTGCACCGGCTCCGAGCACCGCCCCCAGCGGACCGAGGACCGCCGCGCCGATGGCCCCACCGGCGAGGACTGCCGGAGCGGGAGAGCGCGCCGCACCTTCGTCGAGGGCGGTCTGGAGCTTGCCGAGCACGGCGTCGCGGGCGGCGGTGTCTTCGTCGGGGGGCGGGGGAGGGGAGTTGGGTGGCCGGGTGGCCTGGGCGGTGAGCCGCACCCGCTCGGACAGGGGCGCGAGCGCGACGTCGAGCAGGGAGTCGATGGCGCGGGCTTCGGCGCGGTCGGCGGAGCGGATGCCCAGCGCTTCGACCTCGCTCCAGAGCCCTTCGATGCGGGTGGGGAGCTGGCTGCGCAGGGCCAGGAAGGTGGGGCGGTCGGGGGCTGCGCGGACCTCTTGTTCCAGCTGCGCGAGGGCCTGCTGGAGGGCGCTGTCGACGGCGGTGCGGGTGGTGGCGCGGGCCCGTTCGGTGGCGGGGGCCAGGGCGCGGGTGATGTCGTCGCGGCGGGAGAGGGCGAAGGCGGCGGGGTCGTCGATGCGCTGGGCGTCGAGCAGGATGCGCTGCTGTTCGTGGGCCTGTTCCTGGCGACGGATCTCGGCGTCGACGCGGCTGGCGGTGGTGCGGATGGCGCGGGCCACACCGGCTGCGCGGGCCACCGGAGGACCGTCGAGGATGGCGAGCCCGAGGGCTTCCCGTTCGCGGCGGGCCAGCTCGAGTGCGTGGTTGTCGGACCGGCTGGTGACCGCTGGCAGAGCGACCGCCAGGATCTGTTCGGGGGCGACGTCGAGGGCTGTGGCCCAGGCCTGTCGGGCGGTGCGACGCCGTCTGGAGTCGTCGGCGAGCGGGACGTCGAAGAACACCAACGCCACACGGGGGCACGCCCGAGCCATGCGCCGGAGAACACGGGCGCGCTCGGGGGTGGGGGTGTCGTGGATGGAGGCGCACACCAGGAGGGCGTCGGCGCGGGTGGACAGGGCGTCTTCGGCAGCGCGCCTGGCCACGGGGTCGTCGGCGTGGGTGCCGGGGGCCACGAGCGCGATGATGGTGTGGCCGGGCCCCCCTTTGGGCCATCGCAACCGGAGGCGGCCGCGGGGGTCGCCGTGGAGGCGAGCGGCGAGGTCGTCGGCGAGGGTGGAGCGGCGGGCCTCGGCGGCGTCGTCCATCTGGCGGGCGAGGGAGAGGCGCTTGCGGGACAGTTGGTCGGCGCGGGAGCGCAGGGTGTTGCGACGCTGCATGGCGTGGGACAGCGACCGGCGGGCGTCGGAGAGCTTCTCTTCGTGGGAGGCGAGCCGAGACCGGGCGTCGCATGCGCGGGCGTCGGCGTCTTCCCAGATGGCGCGGGTGGCGGCCACGGCCTTGCGGGCCCGCTCGACGGCGATGTCTTCTTTGGCGAGCTCGTCGAGGGTGTTGGGGTGGAACTGGGCCAACACAGCGGCGGAGAGGGCGCCCACGCCTTCTTTGGGGCGGTTGGCGAGGACCTTGGGCAGGCGGTCTTGCACGGCGCCGCGTGTCGACAGGGAGCGGGCCAGCCGGTGTTCTTCGGCCTCTCGGTGGCGAACGGCGATGTCGACGGCGCGCTGGGCGTCTCCCACGGCGCTGGAGAGGTTCACCACATCCTGCTGCAGGCGGGCCACCTTCCGCTCCCACGAAGAGACGTCTCGCAGGGCGTTCTGGTCTTCCTTGGTGAGGGCGGCGCGCTCGGCCTGCAGGCCGGTGGCCTGGGCACGGAGGGGGGGCACGGGGTCGGGGTGGGCGGTGCTCCAGTGCCAAGGAGCGCCGTCGGGGGTGTGTTCTTCGAGCTCGGGCTCTTGGTCGGTGTGGACGATGCGCAGGAGCCGGCCGGCGGCACGGTCGGCGTTGTCGCGCAGGATGGGGGCGTCGTAGAGCGCTTCGGCGCCGCGGGCGAGGTCGCCGGGAAGGTGCCCCACCAGGCCGACCTGGGTGGCTTCTCGGGTGATGCGGGCCTGTGCGGCGGGGAGGTCGGCGGCCCACTGGGAGGCGGTCTGGGGATCAATCCCCCGACCCAGCAGCGCCTGGACGGTGGAGACCGCCTGACGCGCGTGGGCACGCAGCACTTCTTTCGACAGCACAGACACCGAGAACCTCGTCGCCGACGACACACAACCGCCGCACATCTCTGTCCCGTCGGGGAGCGTTCGTCGAGGGGGAAGGGGGGGAATCGGCCCCCGCGTGTCAGGCGGTGAGTCGGTCCTGCAGCGACGTGAGGTCGGCCGCGAGCGCAGCCGGGGTGGTCTGGTCGCGGTGGGTGGCGGCGTGGTGGTACAGCTCGGTGAGGCGCGTGGCGATGAGGTCGTGGGCGCCGTCGAGGTGGTCGACCAGCCAGTCCTCGGACCGCACCCCCACTTCGCGCAGCCATGCGTCGAGGGTTTCGGTGTGGGCATCTCGGAGCTGGTCGTCGCGGCGGCCCCGCAGCACCTTGGCGGCGGCCACCGAGCCGGCTGTGAGGCCCAGGCCGATGGCAATGGCCCCACTTCCGCCCGCGGGGAGCATGAGCACACCCACGGAAAGGCCCACCGCTGCTGCCATGAGGCCGTAGGATTGGTCGGGGAGGCGCGGCGACAGCTTGGGGGCATCGCCGGTGACCTCGCCCACGGTGTCGGGGCGGTCGATGGCGGCCTGGAGGGAGGCGGCAGGCAGCTCGGCGTCGGCCAGGGCACCGGCCAGGTCGGTCTTCCAGGTCTCGACCGACAGCCGGAGGAGGGTCTCGATGGCGATGGCCAGCTCGGCCGCACCTTCGTGCACCCGCTCTTCGGGGCTCATGTCGGACAGGCGGTCGGCCAGGGCGTCGCGGAGCTTGGCGAGGCCCTCTTCCAGCCGGGTGCGGGCAGACGACCGAGCGCTGTCGTGGGCGAGGTCGAGCTGACCACGGAGGACGTCGAGGGAGGGGAGGGTGTCGGCGGACACGTCGGAGGCGTCGAGAACGGCGCCCACAGCGGCCAGCAGGTGACCGGCCCGGCGCTCCCAGAGTTCGTCGCCGTCGGTGCCCACGGTGTCGAGGTGGCCCCGAACCCATTCTTGCAGGCGGGGGGCGTCGTCGGTGTCGGCGGGCAACAGGAAGACGTGGGGGGCATGCGGCAGCGTGTTGCGGAAGCGCTCGGTGCGGCGGGCGATGTCGTCGAGGTCCTCGTCGGTCTCGACCACGTCCATCCGGCCGACGGCGAGGGCCAGTGGGGCGTTGGTGAGACCGGCGAGAGCGGTCAGCAGGCGACGCTCGGTGGCGCTGAGCAGCTGGGCGGCGGACAGGGAGAACACGAGCACATCGGCCCGCATCACGGCGGGGATGACGCCTTCGGTGGTGGTGTCGGCGCCGGCAGCGAGCGGGGGGGCGACCTCGATGGAAGCGGCCTGCAGCAGGCTGTTCTCGGATGCGGTCTCGGGGTCGTGGTCGAGGAGGGCGGGGGCGCCGCGCTGGGAGGGACCGGCCTTGAGCAACGCAGCACCGGCCAGGCGGTTGGCGAGGGCTCGAACCCCGCGGCCGAGCTCGCCCACCAGCACCACACGGGGACTCCGGCGGACGGGGGCTGCGCCGAGGCCGTCGAGGGCGTCGACGAGCACGGTGGGGATGAGGTCGGCGGCGCGGAAGCGGGCGGCCAGGGCGGTGAGCTCGCTTCGGAGGCCGGCGGCACGGTCGCGTTGGTCGGCCTGCGGTTCGCCACATGCCCCACAGAAGCGGGCGGTGAGGGCGACGCCATGGCCACAAGCGGGGCAGGGGTGGGTGCTGCGTTGGGTGTTCATCGGGCCTCCTCGGCCGCCGAGGGGGACGACACGGGGGTGCCGCAAGACTCACAGTAGCGGTGGCCGGGCTCGACCTCGGCGCCGCACGCGGAACAGGGATGGAGGGCCTGGTCGGCGTCGACCGCCGTGCCGCACACGAGGCAGGCGTCGACGTCGGGTGGCACGCGGGCGCTGCACCGGGAGCAGCGATGGGCCAGCGATGCGGTGGCCGCTTCTTCCGTTGGGGTCCAGCCCGTGTCTTCGAGCGGACACTCGGCCAGCAGCTCATCGTAGGCGCCCGAGTCGATCCACTGCTTCAGCTCGTAGGCCCGGACCGCCGCCCAGGGGTGCGACTTGGTGGCGGTGGACAGAGCGTAGAAGCCGCGCGTGAGGAGGTCATTCTGGTGGCCCTTGAGGTCGTCGTACTGGCGGATGAAGGCGTCGATGTTGAACTCGGCGGCGTACAGCGTGGGCGCGCCGGCCATGCGCATCATCACGCGGAAGCCGGCTTCAGGGTCCTGGGCGCACAACAGGCCGGCCCGGTCGCACGACAGCTCGGCCTTGCGCTGCCACTCGAAGAGGGCGAGGTCGATGCCGGTCTTGATGAGGGGGCCCACCAGCGGCACTTTGTCGAGCACCATGCCCGGCACCTTGAGCAGCTGGGCGATGGTGAGGTTGAGCACGTGGTCGAATTTGATGTGCCCGAGCTCGTGACCGATGACGAACTCGAGTTCCTTCTGGGGCAAGATGCCCACCAGGAGGTCGTTGATGACCACGAAGGGCTGTTCGATGCCGGTGGTCATGGCGTTGAAGCCGCCGCGGTTGAGGAACAGCGGGGGCTCGGGGTGGATGGACAGCCGCCGGCAGCACTTCTGGTAGGTCTCGTACAGCTCGGGGAATTGGTCGGGGCCCACCTGCACCCGCCCTGCGGCATTGAGCGCCCGCCACACCCGCTCGGGGAGCAGCTCGGACAGCTTGCGGGCGGCGTCTTCGAAGGCCAGCGTGCTCGCCAGGGCTTGGGTGGCCTGGACATCGAGGGGGTGGCGGTAGCGGGTGGGGGCGATGTGGCCCACGCGGTGGCGGGGTGGTCCGCCGAGGCCCAGCAGCTCGCGGAGGAAGGCGGGCGGGGAGACGAATTCGTCGAGGGCGCCCTCGAGGGCGTCGCCTTCGATGGGGTGTGTGCCGGCGCCGGTGCGCAGAGCGGTGACGAGCCGAGCCAGGCGGGTGGGGGAGGTGCCGAGCTTGGAGGCCACCGCGGCGGCTGTGGTCTCGGCGTGGCCTCCGCGGCGCACTCCGAGCAGCAGGACCCGCGCGGACAGGTGGCGCCCCTCGCTGCCCAGGAGGATGGGCTCGGGGGGAATGTCGGCGAGCCGCAGGGCCCCGCCGGCCACCTGCAGCCGGAAGTCGTCGAGCTGTTCCGGGGTGAGCCCGATGCGCTCCACCATGCGCACGAGCGCGGCTCGGCTGGCCGCGTCGAGGGCCTCACCGGCCGACACCACCACTGCTGCGCACACTGCATCGCGATGGGCCGCCTGCATGCGCAGTAGATCTTCTTCGAGGTTGGAGTCGTCCACGGGGCCTCCGGTGGCGGGATGGAAGACGGTCGGGCCCCCAACGCGCGAGGGGCCGGTGGGCTTTCAATCGAATGTACCGCTCATAGACATGGCACCATGCGCGCCAACCCACGCGGGAGTCACTTGTGGCCGAGCCGTTCAAGAATCGCATCAACCCCGAGGTGGTGGCCCACCTCGCCAGAACCCTCGACGCCGCCATGGGCGCCCAAGGCGTGCCGTTCCGGGCTGACGTCTTCCAAGAACACGCACTGGCCGGTCTGACCGACCTCGAGCTCAAGGCGCGGGTCAACCAGGTGGCCGCTGCGCTCGATGCGGCCCTCCCGTCTGCAGGCCGCGACATCCGAGCCATCGGACGGGCCCTCGAGGCCGCCAGCGGTCCGGCCATTCCCACCGCAGAGGGCGTCACCGACGGTTTTTCCGCATGGCCGCTCATCACGTGGGTGGAGCGCCACGCCACCGACACCCCCGAAGCCGCGCTCGACATCCTCGAAGCCCTCACCGACCGCTTCAGCTCCGAGTTCGCCGTCCGGCCCTACCTCATCGCCCACCCCGAGCTCGCCTGGGCCGCCGTCTCCCGCTGGGCCGACCATGACAACCTCCACGTGCGTCGCCTCGCCAGCGAAGGACCCCGTCCGCGCCTGCCGTGGGGCGTGCAGCTCAAAGACAGCATCGAAGACCCATCCCGTGGTCTCGCCATCCTCGACCGCCTCGTGGACGACCCCGAGCTGTACGTGCGCCGCTCGGTGGCCAACCACCTGGGCGACGTCGCCAAAGACCACCCCGACCGCGCCGCCGCCCACGCCGGACGCTGGCTCGCCGAGCGCGAAGACCGCCTGTGGGTGGTCAAGCATGGCCTGCGACACCTCATCAAGCAGGGCCACCCCGGCGCCCTCGAAGTGTTGGGCTTCGGTCCGCCCAAGCTGCGTGTCGACGGTCCCCTCACGGTCTCCCCTCGAATTCAGCTGGGCGACGGCCTGTCCATCGCCCTCACCCTCGTCAGTACAGCCGACACTCCCCAGAAGCTGGTCATCGATCTGGGCATCCACTTCGTGAAGAAGCGCGGAGACCGCCGTCCCAAGGTGTTCAAGTGGTCGACCCGCACCCTGAAGGCCGGCGAGCGTGTGTCACTGTCGCGTGTACTGACACTCAAGCCCGTCAGTACACGGCGCCACTACCCCGGCGTACAGGGAATCGACGTGCGGATCAACGGCGAGATTGTCGCGGACAGCGAGTTTTTCCTCGACTGCGAGCCCGGCGCCTGACCGACCGGCCAGGTGTACTGGCCAACCGTACGTACGATTGAACAGTACAGGTGCACCCCCGGCCCTGCCTCCGTACAGTTGGAGCGTCCCGAGACGGAACCGACGCCTGCGTCCCCCGCGTCACCGCCCGGACCACCACCCCCAACTCAAGCGAGAGACGGACGTCTCTACGGGAGCCCTGTATGTGCGCCCCTCTGCACCCTGTCGTCGACCTGTCTGCTGCAAACACCCACCAGCCCGCCGATCTCGAAGCGTTGATGCCGGTGGTGCTGCAGGTCTGTCGCAGCTGGGCCCGCTCTGAGCAGGAGGCCGCCGAGCTGTGCCAGGACGCGATGCTCGTGGCCTGGCGTCGGCGGGAGGACTGGGCACAGGTGGGCAACCTGAAGAGCTGGGTGTGTGGCATCGCGCGCAACCTCGGCCGCAACGCCCGTCGCAAGTGCCGCGAGATGTGGCTCGACCCCGAGCTTCCCGACCCCGCCTGCCATCGGCCCGGCCCCGACCAGCTCGCCGTGGCCGCCCGCGAGATCGACGCCGTCCGCGATGCCCTCGACCAGCTCCCCGCCCTCGAGCGCCGCGTGGTGCAGCTCCGGTACGCAGAGAACTGGTCGGCGGGTCAGATCGACGCGTCGCTGGGCCTCGACGGCAGCGGCTCCCGGGCGGTCCTCCAGCGCGGACGTCGGCGGCTGCGGCGCATGCTCACCGACCACACGCCCGAGGGCGCCCGTCTCGCCAGTTGAGGCAGGGGCGCCCTTCGGGTCGCCTCTCCTTGAATTCGCCCGGTTGCGTGAAGACTTCAAGCGCCAGAGACCGAGCGGGCCCCCTCCGGCCCTTCGGGCCACCTCCCCCTGAGAGGGGGAGGACATAGTCATTCTCACAGTCCTCCCCCTTCAGGGGGAGGTGCCTGCGGAGCAGGCGGAGGGGGCCCTGGAGTCGCCCGGTTGCGTGAAGACTTCAAGCGCCAGAGACCGAGTGGGCCCCCACCGGCCCTTCGGGCCACCTCCCCCTGAGAGGGGGAGGACATGGCTGTTCTCACAGTCCTCTCCACCGCCTCTTCGGGCCGCCTCCCCCTGAATGGGGAGGACATCGCTGTTCTCACAGTCCTCCCCCTTCAGGGGGAGGTGCCTGCGGAGCAGGCGGAGGGGGCCCTGAATTCGCCCGGTTGCGTGAAGACTTCAAGCGCCAGAGACCGAGCGGGTCCCCTCCGGCCCTTCGGGCCACCTCCCCCTGAGAGGGGGAGGACATCGCTGATCTCACAGTCCTCCCCCACCGCCTCCTCTGAATGGTGCGGACATCGTCATTCTCACAGTCCTCCCCCTTCAGGGGGAGGTGCCTGCGGAGCAGGCGGAGGGGGCCCTGAAGTCGCCCGGTTGCGTGAAGACTTCAAGCGCCAGAGACCGAGTGGGCCCCCACCGACCCTTCGGGCCACCACTCCCCGAAGCGGGAGGGCATCGAGCCCCGCCACCAACCCACCATGGCACACTGCGCGCCGGAGGTCCCCATGCCCAACCCGTCGCGCCCCTGGTCCGAGATGCGGGCCGTCGTCCAAGCCTTCCACGACAAGCACCGCTTCAAGGAAACCGGCGGCGAAGAGCTCGTCTACCGCGTCGCTCTCATGACCGAAGAGCTGGGCGAGATCTCGTCGGCCGTCACCAAGGGCAAGAGCACCGACGCCCTCGCCGAAGAGTGCGCCGACCTCCTCATCCTGCTCATGGGCACCGCCATCGCCGCCGACTTCGACCTCGAGTCTGCGTTCTGGACCAAGATGGACGAGCTCATGCAACGCAAGTCGCGCATGGTCGACGGCCGCATCCGCGTGAGCCGCTTCGAAGGGGTCGACACGCCGCCCGGGGGATAGGCCACGCAGCCGCACCCCGGAGGTCCCCATGCCCGCCCTCGCCGGCATCGAAGTGGACGCCATCAGCACCGCCGGTCTCGGCACCTGCATCCAGTTCCCCCACCTCGACTTCTGCTTCGACATGGGCGTGTGCCCGCAGTCGTCCATCCGCCTGCGCACCGTGCTGTTCACGCACGCCCACATCGACCACATGGGCTCCGTCGTCCAACATTGCGCCAGCCGCAAGATGCTGGGCATGAAGCGCGCCCGCTACGTGGTGCCGCCCGAACACGTCGAGGCCTTCCATGGGGTGCTCGACGCCTGGCGCAAGCTCGACCGAAACCGCCTCGACTGCGAGGTTCTCACCGTGGGTGTCGGCGAAACGGTCCCACTGCGCTCGGGCCACTACGCCCGCGCCTTCCGAGCCCCCCACACCATGCCCGCCCAGGGGTACGTGGTCTTCCGGAAGAACCGCAAGCTCAAGCCCGAGTGGGTGGGCGTTCCCGGTCCCGACATCGCCGCCGCCCGAAAGCGTGGCATCGAGGTCACCCGCACCGACGACACCCCCCTCATCGCGTTCACCGGCGACTCCACCGCCCACGTCATCGAGCGCGAGCCCGACCTCCGCCGCGCCCAGCTGCTCGTCATGGAGCTCACCTTCGTCGACCACACCCTGTCGCCCGAAGAAGCCCGCCGGCGCGGCCACGTCCACCTCGACGACCTCCTCGAGCGCCTCCACCTCCTGCAAAACCAGCACATCCTGCTCACGCACCTGTCTGCACGCTACAGCCATTCCGTCGCGGAGAACATCCTGATGGAGCGTCTTCCCGAAGAATGGCGCAGCCGCGTCACCCTGCTCCCCCATCGCATCCCCTGACGAACCCGAGCCGCACGGCTACAACGCAGTCCCGGAGGCTCCATGGAACAAGGCACCCCCACCTGGCAGAAGGTCCTCGGCGTGCTCGGTGCGCTCGCCCTCATCGGCCTGCTCGCCCTCGTCGCCCTCGGCTTCTGGGCCAAGAACGCCGCCGAGGAGTTCCTGGTCAACGTCGAGACCGACCTCCCCGCAATGGCCGAAGAAGGCGTCCAGTACGCCGCCACACACACCGCCGCCGAGTGCCTCGAAGAAGGACGCAACCGTGCCGTGCCTTGCGGTGCCCTCGAGCTCACCTGCCAGCTGTCCGCCACCTTGTTCGGCCAGTCGTGCCTCGACGCCGCGAACCCCGATCCCGCCCTGTGCACCGATGTTCCCGTCGACTCCGCGCTCTCCCTCGGCACCTGGGCCCAGGACCGCTGCGCCGCCGAGGGCCACCCCGACTCCACACCTTGCGTCTCGTACTACCAGCAGGTGCTCGTGGCCCACTGCCGCATCCAGGCCGACGGGGACTGAGGCTCTTCTGGGCGCCTGCCCTCCCGCTCCTCCGTCGCGCTCGGTCACCGCGTGTTTCCGGCGGGTCGGCGCCTGGATCCCGGTGAGCCGTCTCGTGCCTCGACTGTCTCCCCGGGGGCGCCTCCGTCGTCCCTGCGGTCCGACCCGCTGCGCGGCCGCCTCCACCCGCTGGCGCACGTGATTCCCACCCCCACGAGACGTACGGACAGGCAAGGGATACAACCGACGCGAACCCGGCAGGAAGACACACGCATGGCGCTTCGCCCTCCTCCGCCCGCTCTCCCGCCCCGCTACCGCCTCTGGCCCGATGGTGCGCGGGCCTTCCTGGGCTCCGGCGGTGCGGCGTCCGTGTGGCGTGTCCAGGACCAAGACCTCGGTGTGCTCGTTGCACTGAAGGTTCTGAAGGACACCCGGCCCGGCTTCCTGGCCAAGATGGAGCGCGAGGCGGTCCTGGCCAGTCGCGTGGTGCACCCCAACGTGGTGGCCGTGCACGACATCGGCCGAACGCCCGACGGCAAGGGCTATCTCGCGTTCGCGCTGGCCTCCGACGGCACCATGCTGGATGTGGCCTCCAAGCCGCCGCCGTGGCCCGAGCTGCTCGACCTCACCCTGCAGCTGCTCGAAGCCCTCGCGGCCATGCACGCCCGCGGCATCCTCCACCTCGACGTCAAGCTGTCCAACCTGCTGCTGCATCGCACCGGCGCGGGCACCCAGCTGTGGCTGGCCGACCTCGGTGTGGCCCGCGCCCTGTGGGACGACGACGACGACAAGAGCGTGGTGGGCACGGTCTCGTACATGAGCCCCGAGCGCCTCACCGGTCAGCACCACCTCTGGTGCCCGTCCACCGATCTCTTCGCCGTCGGTGGCGTGCTCTTCCGGCTCATCACGGGGCGGCTGCCGTACCCCGCCCGCGACCCCTCGGAAGGCCTCACCCAGCGCCAGCGCCCCCCCACCAAGCTCATCCCGCGGCCCGGCCTCACCGTTCCGCAGGGGCTGGGCCAGGTCATCCTGCCCATGCTGCAGTTCGACCGCCGGGGCCGCTACGACCTCGCCTCGGATGCCATCCGCGCGTTCAAGCACCTGCCACCGGTCCGCGAGGGGATGCGGGCGCCGGTCGGACACCCCAATCCCGGCGGCCACCCCGACATCCTGGCCCCGCGCGGCGTGCCCACCTGGTTCCGCCCCCCGCCGGTTCCCCCGCCGCCTCGGCTGCGGTACCCCTCGGCGGGGCGTCGCGTCCCGCAGGCTCCGTCCCTGCTCAGCCAGCGCGAGATTGCGCTCGTGGGGCGCGAACCCGAGCTCGAGCTGCTGTGGCGCACCGCCCGCACCGCTCTGCGCACCCGGCGGCCCATCCTCGTCGAGGTGTCCGGGCCCAGTGGCTCGGGTCGGTCTCGGCTGCTGTCGGCCTTCACCCGCGCCCTCGAAGAAGCCGGTCTCGGTGAAGGCGCGTGGATGCAGTACGCCGTGGCCGAAGGCCCCAACCTCGGCCTCCGTGGCTCTTGGCGACGCATCCTGCCGCCCGGGTCTCGACGCGACATCTACGTCCGCGAGATCGCCAGCGCCTTCGCTCGCGACCGTGGCTCCACCCTCGAGCAGTGCTACTCCGACGCCCGCCTGCTGTCGTCGTGGCTGTCGCCCACCGGTGCCAAGTCGTTCTCGCTCAACCGGTCGGCCATCCGCGCCATGATGGTGGAGCACCTGGAGCGACGGTCGTGGCGTGGGTTGTCGTGGCTGTGGGTGGAAGACGCCCACCTCGCTGGCGAAAACGACGACTGCTGGGCCATCGTCGACCAACTGATGATGCGCGATGTGCCGGCGCTCATCCTCATCGACGCCGCCGACGACCGCATCACCCCCTCGCTGCTCGAGCTGCGGGCCCGCCACCACAAGTCGGTCCGTCGCATCCGCCTCGAGCCGCTCCGAGGCCGTGAAGCCGAAGCGCTCGTGCAGGCCCACCTGCCTCTCGACCCCGAGCTCACCGCGCTGCTGGTGCCGCGGGCGAGCAACCAGCCCAAGCTCGTCAAAGACCTCCTCACCCACTGGGTGCGCACGGGTCAGCTCCACGAAAAGGCTGGCGACGACATCCATGGCCGGGTCTGGACCCTCTCCGGAGGCATGCCAGCGCTGCCACCAGACGCACGGGCCCTGGCACAGGCCCGGCTCGACACCACCCCCCTCGATGGTCCCCGCCTCGACGCCCTCCATGCGCTGGCCCTCGCAGGGAACGGCACGCCCGAGCGGGTGCTGGCCCGTGTGTCGATGGAAGGGCTCGACCGCCTCGTGGTCGACGGACTGGTCGACATCCAGCAGGGGCGCTGCATGCTCCAGCCGGCGGCTCTGGAGGCGGTGGTCCGCGAGCAGCTCCAGGAAGTGCGCTCCAACCTGGTCCACGGCAAGCTCGCCCGCGCGTGGGCGACCGAAGCCGACGACCCCCGGGTGGCGCTGCAGGTCGGCCGACACCACTTCGAGGCCGGCCAGTCCGCCGAGGCGCTGCCCCACCTGCTGCGGTCGCTCGACCACATGGCTGCCACGCTCCCGGTGGCCGAGCTGCGGGAGCTCGCCGAGCGCACACGGACGGCAGCCGAGGCAGAAGGTCGCGGCTCCGCGGCGTGGCTCTCCGCGAGCCTGGCCCTGGCCCACGCAGCCTGGCGTGGCGGCGACCCCGCCCTGGCACGGTCCATCGATGCCGAGCTGCTGGCCGCCCCCCTCGACGACGACGGCCGCATGCGCGTGCTGTGCGCCAACATCCGCCGCGGCATCCACACCGACCTCGACATCGTGCCCCTCGTGGCGGAAGCCGAAGCGCTGCTCCCCGCGGTGCGCACCCCTCGGCGGGCAGACTTCCACGCCACCCATGCCTGGGTGCGGGCCGCCCGCCTCGATGTCGACGGCGCGCTGGCCGAGGTCCTCGACGCTCTGTCCTGCCGCCCCGACCCCGTCGTGGGCTGCCGGGCCCGCTTGCTCCGCGCCCAGCTGCTGGCCACCATCGACCCCATGGTGAGCTGGCATGAAGCGCTTCGCGTGGTCGAGACCGCCCGCGACTACGGTCTGCTCCGCTACGAGGTGGTGGCCTGGGGCCTCGCCGCCGACTCGATGGTGTTCCTGGGCCGCGCCGACGAAGTCATCGAGCGCCTCCAGTCGGGCGTCCAGCGCCTCGAGGCCCACGGCGAGGTCCGCGCCGCTCACACCGCACGCCTCCAGCTGGGCCTGGCCCTCATGGCGGCCGGTCGGGAGAGCTCGGCACAAGAAGTGTGGGTGAAGGCAGGCAAGGCGCCCTCGCAGTCGGTGCTCCCAGCCGCCCTCGACGCCACGGCCTGCCTCGGGGTGCTGGCCCTGCTGCGGGGCGAGCCCGCCAAGGTGGCACGGCTGTGTCCGCAGGAGGCGCCGGCCTCGGATGCGCTCCGGGCGGTGTGGTCGCTGCTCATGCCGGCGGCCGACCTCCAGCTGGGCGATGCCACCTGTCCGTTCCCGTCCCCCACCACGTTCCGCCGGGCGGTGGCGCTTGGGCTGCCGGGGATGTTCCTGGCCAAGCTGATGGTGGCCGAGGCCGAGCTGGTCGAGCGAGGAGACGCTGCCGCACCGCTGGCAGCTGCGTTCCAGGAAGAGTGCGCACATCTGGGGGTCGACCCCGATGAGGCGAAGCCGTGGCTGGACCGTGCGCGGCGGTCGCGGCGGGGTTGAGGGCCCCCTCCGGCTCGCGTTGCTCGCCACCTCCCCCGATGGGTCTTCTCGCTGGGGACTCAGGCCGACCGCGACAGGGCTTGCCAGGTCCCCAACCCGGGGGGCTGGCCCCCCGACACCCCCCGGGGTCCGAGAGACGCTCCGCTCTCTCGGGCTCTCTCGGCCGGGCGGGGACCACTTCGCTTCGC
>Ga0213833_1000411_pt1 | contig 46355 bp, 59 predicted proteins | sample SWATP21_FD_160575 | JGI IMG/M metagenome (GOLD analysis project Ga0213833, IMG submission 160575) | Coastal seawater microbial communities from Marineland, Florida, United States - SWA TP2 #1 | ecosystem: Environmental > Aquatic > Marine > Coastal | place: USA: Florida | collected 2016-08-14 | reverse complement strand
CCCTGTCTGTATTGCTCACTTAGGTTGGTATCCTTGCCTTTCTATGTGCATGTGCGCGTCCATTGTGTGTATGTGTGTGTGTATGTATGTGTGTGTGTGTGTGTGTGTGTGTTTGTTCATTTGCATGTGCTGGGGCACAGCTCGCAGTCGCGTGGGTCTATGGCTTCTGGAACCGGTGCACCACTCGGCCACACCCCACCTACGCACCCACGACTTCCGACGCACGCTCGCCACCACCATAGCGCGGACGTGGGCATCCCTCATTCCACCTCAGCCCCCCCTGATGTGCTTCACTATGCCGGTAGTCACGGCATGGGCCCGGGTGCACGCATGGAGATGGTTGCTGGCGCTGGTGACATGCAGGCAGGGGATGGGACAATGGCTGTCCACAACCAACCCCTCTTTGGCGTGGCGCCCTCTGGTCCTTCCACGCATGCAGCACCATCAACCACGACGGGTGGCAGTGGCAACTTCCTCAACAGTAGCAGCAGCAGTGCCCTGTCACACACATCCGCGCATGCGCGTGTGAAGCGGAAGCCACGGGGACGTAGCTTTGACGGTGTGGCCGGCTCGGGGACGCGGACGCCCAGCCCTACTCCCGCGCACGCCCATCCACACCACCACGCCCACCACCCGCGACTGCACACGCGCCGTGAACAGTCGGCGCCACCCGCTCCAGCTCCACCTCAGCAGGCGCAGCAGGTGCAGCGGCCCTCTCCCAACGGCAGGGGCACGCCCACATCGGCGGTCCCATCCGCCACGCCTCCTCCTCCTCCTCCTTTTACGCCCTCACCGGTGACACGTGGCGCGTCACCGTCACCGTCGCCATCTCCGTCCCTGCGTCCCTCCTCTTCCACGCCCTCCCCCTACACCTCGCCCTTGGTGTCGCCCTCCCCAAGGCCAGCCGCCCGAGGTGCCCGCGGTGTGGACGGTACCGTTGTGGATGACTCTTCAGCAACGCGTGCGGCGGAGCCACGCCGCCCCCAAACGTTTGTCGCGGAATCCCCTGGTTTGATGGCCACCCCGCGCCCCGGCGCCTCGACGAGTGGCAGCGCGCAGGCCACACCACCGTTCGCGGCGTCCCTGCGCGACATGAGCGCCGTGGTGCACACTGCACCCGGCGGGATGCCAAAGTTGACCCTCACCGCGGCTGCGGCACCCGACGCAGCACACGCGTACGGCGGCCAGGGCAGCGGTCAAGCGGGCTTCACGACTGGCGGCGTGCTGGATGGTGGCGTGGCCCATCGCGCAGCCCACGGTTTGCAGCCTCGGAGCCTGGGCCGGGATGATGACAGGTCACACGCTATCTTTGGTGCCACTCCACCTATTCAACGCAACCCGCCTGGTTTGTTCGGTGGAGACGGCGTGCGAAGTGGAGGGGGTGGTGGCGCTCCTTCCGTGAGTGGGGGTGAAGGTGGTGCACATGCTCATATCAACGCCCAAGCGCGGTACTCCTATCCCCACCAGCCTCAGCAGTCGCACCCACAGCAACAGCACTACCAGTACCCGACGGTCGGTGACTCTCGAGATGATGTTGGTTCCCATGGCTACACATCTGATGTCAGACGGCACCCTCATGCCGGTGCGCGCGGGAGTGGTGGCAGGAGTGGGAGTGGAAGTGGTGGCATCGCGCTTGGGCGTGGAGTTGCATGGCCGGATCGTGGCACCATCCCCACAGGTGTCCCAAGCGGGCGCCCGTCGCACCTCGGACCTCACGGAGGTGCGACACGGCGCTTCGGCACTGCACCACCACAAGGGCAGCCAACAGGGCACGGCCACCGCATGCACATCGCGGGTGACGGTGGTGGTGGTGGTGGTGGTGGCGGTGCGGGTGGTGGTGCGGGCGTGGGTGGCACGCCACAACATGGTGCTGATCGTGGCGGTGTGGACAGTGGCCGTCATGTTGCTTTTGCGTCCAACCCGGCACAGGGGTCCCTTGCAGGCCGCCTGTTTGTCCCACACTCTTCCTCGACCCCGGCAGGTGGTGCAGGTGTTGCCGTCGCTGGCGGCGTTGGCGGCGTTGGCGTGGCGGGGTTACCAGTTGGTGCCGTTGGTGGTCACCACCACGCGTTGGTTTCGTCTCGCAGCGGCATGCCACCGCCGCCGGTGGACATGCACCTCGACGAAGCCGGGGCTGACAACGCAACGCCACGTTCCAGTGTGTCCGCTGACAGCTTTGCGCTCATGCACGGCCAGGCGGGTCAGGCCCAGGGTCAGAGCCCCGGTGTGCGGCTGCGACCACAAGGCACCAGTGTGTCGCATGCCTGGAAGGTCGCAGGCGACGGTGGGTACACGGCGCCAGTTCCCGAGGAAGGCGTTGGGGACGAAGGCGTTGGGGACGGCACAGCAGGTGTGAAGAACAGCCCTCATGACACACAGCATGGGCCCACGGCGCTGTACGAGCATGGTTCGCTTGAGGCACCTGCTCAGCAGCACTCGTTGCAGCAGCATCAGCAGCATCAGCACGAGTCTGGACATGCGTTCCAGCGCCATACCCAGTCTTCTCCCGCCCGAAACGCCGTACGTCAGATCGGTGGCGACAGCACGCATGATTCGACACACGAGGTGAACCCCGAAGACGTGGCTGCGCACGTTGGACGTGCGGAGCCTGCCATCGGCGTTACACCTGCTTCGCCGACACCCAAACACTCGACCACCACATCGCGAGAGCGTTTGGGGTTTGTGTCTCCAGTCTCTGCTGTTGGTAGGACGATGCTTGATGCAACGGATACCAGCGGTGTGAGCACTGGCGAGCTGTTTGTTACAACAAGTGGGCGCCACGATGAGACCGATTCGTTGACAAGCGGCTGCTCCTGGCTTGAGGATGTGCGTAGCCTCATTTGCGCTGACGACTGCCTTGGTGCGCAAAACCGTACTGACGTGTGGGTTTGTTCATAGGACCTTGCTTTTGCTCCGATCCGGTGCACACCTCGTGAAAGTCAGGCCAAAGAGGAGCTCGAGGCGTTTGTACATTGCTGCCGCACTGCATCTCCTTTGGAGACTGTCAGTCTCACCACCTCGCCTCCACGCGCTCACAGTCTGGTACGATGCCCAGTATTGTTTGCAATAGCTGTATGAGTGAATGCTTTTCTTTTGTTTCTTCTTTTCGCGATGTGCTGACGTTCTCTTGCCTGTGCGTGTGGTGCGTGTGGTTGGGCGTATGCACTTTCAGCAAGACCTGCGGACACGGCTCGGAGACATGCGGGCGCTTCTGCATATGAACGCAGCCACCCAACACGCCCCAGAGCTTGACTTGGCCTCGCCCACCCCCCGAGCCACGCCCCACACGCTCCCCAAGAACCGCACCAAACCGGCCCACCCGTTGCTGGCGCGCGCACTGCGGCAACGCATTGCGCGTGATGGGGTGGCGGGAGCTGGGGCATCACAAAACGCGAGTGGAACGCCACCTGCGGCGCAGCGACAAAGCAGTGGTGGCAGCTCCAGTCTGGATTCTGACGTCGGTCATGTTCCCACACCCTCGGGTATCTCGCGCATGGTTTCTGTGTGATGTCCTGCATCAAGTTGCGAACATGAATAAATGGACTTGCACGACCACATGGGGTGATAGTTCTTTTGCACGGTCGATGAACGAACACACATATTGTACGCAGCACGCACGCCACCAAAGCTCCAAGCCAGGGTGGACAGGGGCATACTTTTGACAATCTCAAGCGTCGCAAAAGCACTGTAGTCGCGGTCTAATGGAGCCGCGCAGCAGCAAGCTGTGCACGATGCGTGGCTTGACTGTGTAGCGCTTCCTGTGACAGACGATCTTGCATTGCGACCCTTCGTTCGCGAACAATCGACTTGTACTCACTCGCCTTGCGCAACAGCAAGTGCAACTGAGATTCTGGAAAGGTGATGGCACGCTTGCAAACATCTGAGGGGAGTAGAACTCCAGTCAATAGCTCTTGTAGCATCTGTGTGCGTCGCGTGGTCATTTCGGCTTCTGTTTCTTCCACAGCCACCTGAATGAATTGCTCCACGCGCTTCACGATGGTCTGGTTGTCGTACGTATCGGTTGTGTACATACCCAAAGACACACAGATGAGAGCAAACGACCACACGCTTCCCGCACACATTGCACGAACGTTGTACAGCTCCGGTCCATGCCTGGGGTCCATCTTCAACACACGTGCGCTTGTAGCACCTCTAAGGGACAGTGCCGTGTGGTGGGCAAACGCTGCGACGCCTTCGGCCACACTGGAAGGATGGCTAGCATCCCGGCCCTGTACACGTACAAGCGGCAAGGCTGTGGCTCGCTGAAGCAACTCCTTCAGTACATTGAGTGCCCTCAGCTCCGTGGCCGCGTCAACGTTCGGGCGACGGCGCTTCACAGTGCGGGAGGCTTGGGTATCAACTCGCTGCCAAAGCTTGTGGTGGAAATCCCAGGGTGTTGTGTTGGTGTGGGCTCGCCGAGACACGTGGCTGTCCCGATCCTCTGCGCCCTGGCTGGATCGTAACCGGCGCCGCTTCACACCAGACAAGCGACCAGAGGTCTGGTCGAAGGCCGCCACGTATGCTTTCCGTGCTTGGTCTGGGGACACGGTCTCACAATTAGAGCAGGCGCTCAGGTACGCCAGTCCTTCCATCCGACGTGCATAGCTCTGGACCATGGAGGCGAGGCGTGGTGAGGCAGGGATGGACCCATGTCCAGTCAATGTGGACATAAGCTTCTCCACGATGATCTTCAAACACCGTTCGCGCGTTTCCTGCGTCACAGCCTCCACGACACGAGACTGTCGCGACACCGGGCGAGAAGCACGTGACGAGCTGTGACGCCCCTCAGAACTGACACTGCGTCGAGTGGAAGTAGGCCGCGCTACAGCAGGCTGCACCACACCAACATGTGCGGTGGGTCGGGGCACAGACGATCGGAGGTGTGCATGCCCACTCGTGGCACGGTCAGGCATGGTTGATTTGCGCACAGGAACAACATCAGAAGCGGTGTCCAATGACGGTGAGCCGGTGGTGGAAGAGCACGCAGCCGCGGTCACAGTGCCAACAAACGGTGGCTCAGCAGGTGTAGCTCGCGGCGTGGTCACACGAGCCCTTGAACCGGCACCGACTGCTCGTACCAAGGGATTATTGTCGATGGCAGCGGAAACAGCACCAGGGATTATGCGCATTGGGCAATGCTCGGATGGATGCGCCCGCCACGCTTGATGAAGTACACACCAGTGCTGCCCAGCATGAGCAGAGGAAGCGAAGGTTGAGGACGATCCCGTACGAACATGGGGGTCCGCAGTTCGCGGATTTTTCACGAGACCTGCGCTCATTAGCATCTGCAGCGACGGACGTTGTGGTGGTGCCGAGACGCGCGTGGGAAACTGCACTTGTTGCGCTTGAAGCTGCGAAGAGGTGGTGGGAGGCATCGTTGTACTTGACGTGGAGGATCTGGACAACATGCGACGTCTCTTCGCGCGTGCAGGGTCGTTCTCATCGTCGGAGTCCACGTGCCGCGAACGGCGTCGCCGAGACCCAGAAAGGTCGTCACTGTCGTCCTGGTCACGGAGGCGCCCAGATGAGCTACGCCGTGCCTCATGCCGACGCACGTCGTCCCGCCTGCGAACGTCCATGTCCTTCCCAACCCTGCTCCGAGAGTCGGTTCTGTTGTTGGAGTCCCCGGGGCCGTCTTTGCTACGTCGAGTGTCTTTGGACTGCAAGTCCCTGTCCTTGCCTTCTTGAGAGCCCCTGTCTTTGTTCCGAGAGTGCTGACTGTCTTTGCTTCGAGACTCCTTTTCCATGCTGCGAGACTCCCTGTCCTTGCTCAGGGACTCTCTTTCCTTGCTGCGAGACTCCCTTGTGGTACGAGACTCCTTGGCTTTGCTCCGAGACTCCTTGTCCTTGCTTCGATCCTTGCTCCGAGACTCTCTGTCCTTGCTGCTGTCTCGGCTGCGAGACTCCTTGGCTTTGCTGCGGGACTCTCTTTCCTGACTGCGGGACTCCCTTCCTTTGCTCTGAGAGTCCCTGTTCTTGTCCTTGGACTCGCTTTCAATGTTCCGAGAGTCTCTGTGGGAGTTCTTAGCCTTGGCCCGAGACTCCCTGTCCTTGCTCCGAGACTCCCTGTCCTTGCTCCGAGACTCCCTGTCCTTGCTCCGAGAATCCCTGTCCTTGCTCCGAGAATCCCTGTCCTTGCTCCGAGAATCCCTGTCCTTGCTCCGAGAATCCTTGTCCTTGCTCCGAGACTCGCTGTCCTTGCTCCGAGACTCGCTGTCATTGCTCCGAGAATCCCTGTCCTTGCTCCGAGAATCCCTGTCCTTGCTCCGAGACTCCGAGTCCTTGCTCCGAGAATCCCTGTCCTTGCCTCGAGACTCCGTGTCCTTGCTCCGAGACTCCCTGTCCTGGCTCCGAGACTCCGTGTCCTTGCTCCGAGACTCCCTGTCCTGGCTCCGAGACTCCGTGTCTTTGCTCCGAGACTCCGTGTCCTTGCTCCGAGACTCCCTGTCCTTGCTCCGAGACTCCCTGTCTTTGCTCCGAGACTCCGTGTCCTTGCTCCGAGACTCCCTGTCCTTGCTCCGAGACTCCCTGTCCTTGCTCCGAGACTCCCTGTCCTTGTTCCGAGACTCCCTGTCCTTGTTCCGAGACTCCCTGTCCTTGCCTCGAGACTCATTCCCCCTGCGCCGAGATTCCGTCTCCTTGGTTTTGACTGCAAATTCTCCAGTCAAGGCTGAAGGATCTCGCCGGTCATGGTCGAGAGCGGTTTTTCTGTTCATACTCTGAGCTTCCTTGACTTTGACGCGAGCCTCGCTGCCGCTATTTCGACGAGTCTGGTCCTTGTTGCTACATCTCGAAGCATCGCCTCTGCCCTGATCGTGCTCACTTCGACTGCCTTGACATGTGGTGCCGGATACCTTGTCTTCCGCCTTGCTATGATGGGAGGATCGGTCACCACCCTCGAGGAAGGACTCCACGGCACGAATGGAGAGCGGGCTGCCAGAAGACGCTCTCGGCGAAGACGCACGCTTCTTGAGTACGCTGACGAGGCCATCTCTTCGTGACTTGCGAGAGGATACGCCTGTTCGCGGTGTACGCCTCCGATGTTCAGCTTCCTCGCCCGGCACGACGAACCTCACAGTTTTTCGCCGTTTGGGGGGGCACTTGCCACGAACGCATGGTGCGTCCTCAGATGGTGGCGGGTTCACACAGGGTGTGCCGCTGGGTACTGTTGAACCAATGGCGGGAGTAACTGCGCTGGAATCGAGGTGCAGCCACTCGCTCACATGCTTATCGATGTACTCAATGCGATGCATGGATGTGCCAATATCGAAGCTGAATCATAGCGAACGGCAGAACAGTGTCAGGCACACAGCACAGAGTTGGGATCGTCACAGCCCAGCACTCACGTTCGAACCACCGCCTGCACTGGGCCACTGGACCAACGAACGACAACCCGGCGTCCTATCCACTCCGCAGGATTGGAATGGGTTCGCGGGAAGTACCGTTGTGAGTCGCTGCAGCGTGTCCCAACAAGGAGTTAGACCCACACCTTCCACACGCAGAGAGAGGAACTTGACCCACCGTTTCCGAGACATGGCGTTGCTGACGGCCTCTGCCATCGTTTGCGTGTGAATATGACAGTAATGCACCAACGTCGGGGCAGGGTCTTCATTGTTCTGCACAAAAAGAACACTTAGGTTGCGACCGACGAGCGCAATATCCGGGCCAACTATCACCTGTCGGGCGTGGTGCATGTCCCAGTTTGGCTCGGCTTGAAGGTATTGGCCAACAACTCGTGCGCACATGGGATGAAACAATGTGCGGCATCGCTGGGCGGAGCACTGGACACACGGTCCTTTGTTCGTATGGCATACGTAGCACATCTGCCACAACAGAAAAGTTCAGCCAAGTTCAGCCAAGTTCAGGAGCGAACCAGCATTCCAACGCGAGAAAACGCACGTCGCTGTTGTTGTGAACTCCTTCCAACAAGTCGAGAGCCCCGACCTTCAGCTCCTTCGTGATAAATCCGATCGGTTTGAATGTGTCTGAACCAAGTCAATTGAGCAGTTGGATCGTGCACTTCCATCACAACAAGCACGAACGAACATTGATCACCAAAAGCCACAAGCGGGTGCCATAGGGCACATGCCACGTGTGCCCACATCGGCTTGTTGAGAGATAAGCAAGGCTTCATGGCTCCGCCGAATCCGGGACATAATGCGCAACGAGTGGATGCCTTAAATCAAAACACACACACACAAAATGAATGAGGGAGGAAAACGGGATCCATAGAACAGCGGCAAACGTACGGAATGCAAGCCTGCAGTGCACCGAGTACAGTACCAGTCGCCTTTCGGCACCTAGAGGGAAAAGCAGCCGGATATGAAACAGAGAAGCAGCGTGCATCAAGCCACACACCAACACAAACCATCGGGATTCCATAGCACTGCTGGTGAACAGCTGTCTCGCAACCGCGAGTTCCCGCTTCGTTTCCGCAAATGACAATCGCATTCCCTTTGGTCTCGTCTCCTTGCAAACAGACGTGACACAAGATGGTGCTTGGATTGCGCTCGAGCAGCGGCTGCCAGTGTACGCCTGCTGGCACAGTCGTAGACACCGGTTTCGCAGCAGGTGCACCTGAAGCTTTGGATACAACTGTCTTTGATTTCGGGATTGGTGAGTTCGGACGAGACACGCGCGAAGGGTCCGCGCTGGCAACGGCACCGTGGCGAGATGCGTTCGTTCTCGCATCCTGAGACAAACGCTTCATGGACGAGGAAGGCGTTTGTCGAAGCAAGGGCGAGTGTGAGCGTGAAGGTTCTGAGTGGCGCAGGGCAAGCGGTTGTGACTTCGAAGTGGGCTTGGGCTTGGATTTCGGCTTGGGCTTGGTTTTTGGAGTGTGCTTGGGCTTCTGCTTGGGTTTGTGTTTGGGTTTGGAGGTTGGCTTCCTCTGGATCTTGCGCTCGTCAAGTGCAGTATCTTGGGTCACAGAAACGGCGTTGCTTGGTGTGGCCTGGGGAGGTTGTTCCATGCGCGAAGAGTCGAGGGCGTGTGTCCTTGCTGGCATCGCGGACACGGGACTCAGCGCGATGGCAGGACGAGGGCGTGGGGTCCGAGACGACGTGACGACGACTTCAGGCAAGTCTTCGACAAGGGAACGATCAGCAACAATGCGAAGATCGACCTGGCGCCGCGTTGCACGGCTGTTCAGCATCTTATGGCCCTGATGCACAACCACACGAAGGAACGATGGCACAGTGTGAGGGCACCCACTATCTTCACTCAACAAAACAACACGCAAGCAGTCAACAACCAACCAATTCGAGAGCTGCTAGCACGGAGAAGTTCCTCGAGGTCATCCGGACACGCGCGACGCGGTTGAACCGGCACACACAAAGTGGGCACGTGTTGGCGCCGTTGACACCCCATTGCAGAATGCAAGAGTGGTGGAAAACATGGTCACAGCACTGGATCACACCAAGGTCCTCTCCATTCGCTAATGAGCACAAACAGACAGAGCATTTGGAGCTGTCAAAACTGTGACTAACTGCATGAGGGCTTGGGCTTCGCCGTCGCACCCCGGCCGCGCTCTGTGGAGGAGGCGGCTGCGGCGAGTCAAGCGAGCTGGCATCTGAGAAGTCGTCATCGCCGTCCTGATCATCAACTTCTGTGCAGTTGCTCATATGTGACAACATGGTTGGGTGATCAGGAAACTCGCGCCGACATATGGGGCAACTCGTGCTCCAGCTGGCCATGTTGAAGTGGGAGCAAGGACGCTGTGTCACCACTACGTCCAAAACACCACAGTCCCGTTTCGCGGTCAGCTCGGCATCATGCAGTAGTGGGCACACACGTACGTGTGAACAACAGCATGTAAAGGGAAAAAAACTGGTTCTTTGCTCGCCGCCAGTGCAACTGGTGGCACTGACTCGCTTGCCCCACACCAGCGCAGTGCCAGCACTGAAGCAGCGTCTCGAGACTCGCGAGACCCGCGCGAAAACTCCCAAAATTACAAATATTCCAATCAAAATTGAAAGTTGCCTCCTTTTGCGCTGGCTTCATTATGGGGTTTTGACGTCACAGTCGGTCTTTTAGCGAGAAACCAAAAAAACGCCATTGATCCCACGCTTGCTGAAATCCCGAACGCAAGCATGCACTGATGCATGATCGCTGAATGGATCAAAAACGGCACGTGCCCCCAACACCACGCCCTTCTAGCCAAATCTCCGCACTAGTTCCCACTTGTATATACACTTGTTCCACCCATTTCTACCTGGTGTTGTGCTTCTAGTCCCGTTTGCGAGGGTTTGCGGGACGTGTGAACCGTTCCCAGAGTTTTGTTTGCCACAGGGCTCCACGCCGAGCCGCAGGTGGACCGCCCCCTTTCGGGAGCGTTGCCAGTGGCTCATTCTGTCCCCTCGTGGCGTTGCTGATGGCGGATCAACCCCCTGTAGAGTTTGGAGATGCCGCTCCACCGCCCGGACGCGTTCGGCCCACCTCCAACCTCTCGCAGGCCCGCGACCTGGATGTAGCCCTCTTTGACGCCGATGCAGATGGCCCGCGGGAGCCATGGCTGGCAGTGAAAGGCGCAGAGGTGCTGTTCAACGCCTCGCGCAAGGCATTGCGCGTGGTTCTTCCTTTGATGCAGATGTCACGTCAGGTGAGCGCGGTCGCGCAGCCGCTCGTTGACAGTTTGTTGATGTGCCCGTTTCACTGGGCTTTCTGTTGCAAGTTGACTCCTGACGCGGCGCTATGTTGTCCCACGTGCCCTGGTGTGCTGTTGTAGGCGGCGCCTGCCCCTAAAACTCATCGATCTCCGGAACGGGCCGGGCGCACATCGACACGCGAACATCACCAACATTCAAAACCGCTACCTGGCGCCACTGTTTCAGCTCCCAGCAGCGCACCAGCGTGTCCTGCTGATGATGCAGACGCACCAGCGTATCGCAAGCGCTGGCCGCGCTTGCCATCTGGGTGTGTGGTGTGTACCCTGGTTCTGCGTCGTGCTCAGCTCTTGGCGGGATCGTCCATGCCCATTGACACCGTGGTCACCGATGACAAGGCCCCAACCGCGCCAATGGGAGCCCTCCCTTTTCTCCCTGTCATACCTCCGCTCGATCTTCAGCGTGTTGGTATGGTTGCATGTCAGGTAGGTGCACTGAGGAAAGTGATGACCCTGCATTGCACAGTTTACCCGTCTTGTTGTTTACTCTTGATTTGCCAGCACCCCTCCTTTTGGTTCTGTGCCTGGCTCCACGCTGCAAAGCTCCAAGCGGAGAATGGCACGCTGCGCACAACCATTGAAGAACTGGTCCCACGGTTCTTCTTCAAGGCCTTAAACACACTCCTTGTGCAGGGGGCGCAGCCCGCTGTGCCCGGATTTCCGCCATCTGCGTACGTCTCTCCGGCCAAGTCCGCTCTTGGGAGCGAGCTTCTTCGACTCCTGCAGCTCTCCGGACCGTCACAGCAGGGAGATCACGATGTTATTCGTTTTGTACAAACCCATGAACACCCTGTGAAAGTGCTGGAGCAGGCACTTGCGCGCGCCAAACTTCTGCCGCGATCGGAGCTTGTCGTGACAAGCCACAGGGATTTGATCAAGGAATCCCTTCGCAAGTCCAACGCAGCTCTTCGTTTCCTGTTGTATCCGTACACTGCTGTGAGCTTGCCAGTTCCTACAAACTTGGCTTACGCAAGCTCCCCACCGTTCTCCGGGACTCCTGCAGCTTGGTCCCAGTCCGTTGCAGGGTTCTCTCACCCAGCGATGCAACATCAGCTACGGTTGCACCACCAGCAACAGCAGCAGCAGCAACAGCAACAACGACAGCAAAAGCAGCAACATCAACAACAGAAGCAGCAGCAGCAATTGATGCTACAAGAGCTGCAGCGGAGACAGCGTGGGAATCGGCGTGACCCCCGCAGCAGCAACAACACGGCAGAGGAGAGATCATCGACGGCCACGGGAACAGTTGGTGCTTCTACTCTGCACCATGGCCACCCGCCGTATTTTTCTTTCGGATCGCCGCGTGCTTGGTCTGGTGCTCCAGCTGTTTCAATGCACATGCCTCCAGGCATGCCCTTTGGCGCCTTGGTGCCGATGCGCACTGGTGCTCCTGGGCTGTTTCATGGTGAGACCCCTTGGCCATTTGATCCGACGAGAACCCCACCACAAAAGGCCGGTGGCGCCCATGGCGCTGTGGCCAGCGGTACTCGAAGGAGTGAGTCTGTCCGCAGTGCCGACAGTAGAGCCCTGCATGGTTCTCCGACCGTCCAGCATGCAGAAAAGTTGCCGCATACCGCGGTCGGGTCGGACGGCGCCCCACCAGCGAAGCGTCCTCGCTTGCGTGTGTCCAGCGTGGATAATGAGGTTGGGAGGTCGTTGGTGGCCATGGCACATTCAAAGACTGCCGGGGCAGATGCCAGAATGTCAACAAGCCTCCACCCAAGCGGTGTTGCTGGGATCAAAGATGACGAGCCGTGGCCCCCGGTCAATACCATTGGAGACTTGTTCGCCGTCGGTTCTAGTTCCTCCACACAAGACCGCAAGTGCATGCTATGCTCAACTGACCGAGTGCGTGGCCGTCTACCGCTCAACTTTGTGGAAAGCTACTCGTCCACCGCTGCTCCCGTCGGGCTGTGGTGGTTGTGCCATCGTTGTGGTTTGTTTCTTCGTCGCCACTATGGCTGCAGTGGCTATCAAACGCACGTGAAGTGCGGGCCTCGTGCCATCCGTCCGAAATGCAGAAAGAAGCTCGAGAACATCCAACGCATGACCGGGTTGAGGCTGAAGCGCCCCCCATCGCCAGCTTCCGCTTCCAACAAGGTTCCTGGCAGCGACGGATCAGAGGCTGGTGACATCGTCGTCGACACCAGCCAAGCACCTCACAGATCCAAGGGACGCGTAACCCGAGGGACAAGCAAGAGGCTGAGTTCGCCAAGCACGTAGTTTTCTTTTTTTTTGATTGTCATGTTTTCTCGCCGTTGTTCGTCGTTTTTGCCTCATCTCCCTTCTCTGTGCCCACATTGTTGGTGTGATCGTTTTGGTGAGATTTTGGTTTTTCAAGCTCACAAAGAAATGGCGAAGCACTACAGATGGCTACCGAGAAAATAGCTTCTCGACAAAGAGTGTGGTGTCACGCTCATCTTCGCCGGCCTTCGAGCCCTCCGACACTGGCATGTGCTCCTTGAGGTACACAATATCAGCTTCAAAGTCGGAGAAAAAACGAGTAATCTGGGCATCGGTCAGCGTTCCCTCGTTGCCCGGCCCCGCAAGTTGGTTGAATGCATCTTGTACATCCTCTTGGCTGTAGCCAGGTTCCTTCAATTGTTGCGCCATGAACTGTGTGAACTCATCAAAGTCGATCAAGCCATCACCGCTGACATCGATGGAGCTGAATGCCTCCTTCATCTGCACATGTCAACAGCAAGGTTGGCAAACCAGCAACTGAATCGCCAAAACACATTACAAACCTCCTCCTCGCTCAACACAAGACCGATGCCCGTGGTGCAGTTGTAGAACTCATCAGGGTTCAGATTGTCATCCTTATCTGCATCGAAGGCTTCGAACACCTGGGAACACAAACACACAAAAAAATGGTGAGAACACTAGCTGTGCCGAGTGGTAGCCCATCGCAGACCTCTTTCATCTCTTGCACTTGCTCGACAGTCAGATCCCCAGCCTTGGCAGCAAGCATTTGTCCCTCGACAGCTTGAACAGATTGCTTGACGTACTGTCCAAACACGCGTGTGAGGTTCACAAACGCATGCTCAAAGACAAACCCGCAGACCAGCCTCACTTTTCGTAGTTGCTCCCACCGGCCAGTGAGACTGTGACGGTTTTCACGGGTGTGGCTGTTTGTTACAATGCCGGCTTCAGCGCAGGCCGCAGCCGCGGTTTGGAATGATGTGGTACGATCGGCCGTCAGTTCTTCTTGCAGCGCCTTCAGCGCAGTCAACTGATCAGCGAGTTCACCCGTGACACCAGAGCAGCGCTGGAAAAGAAGACCCACATCCAAACCGCATTATGTAAAAATTTGGACGGCAACAAATGAGCGAGAACGTACGTCCATTTGCGACTGACAGTAGTCAACAAACTCTTGAGCAGCTGCTGCAAACGCGGACCGGAGCTCTTCTTTGCGCTCTTCGACGCGCAGCGCCTCGGACAGACCCTCCCTGCGTGTTGTCAACGCTGCCTCCAGCACCGCAACCCTGGAAGTGCCAACAAGAGACAAAGCGTTAGCTGGACTCAAAGCACCATCACCAGCACCCGTACTTGTTGTTGACGTCATGAACGGCAAAATTGTCAAACGCATTGCCAGCCGCTGCCACCTCCTCAGCTAACGCCGCAATTCGGTCGCGGTGCTGCTTCAACTCGCCGAGCCGCGCGGGGGTTGATGCTTCGAATTTCGCGATCACCTCACGCACCGCCTCGATGGAAGTGGAAGGGATAGGATCATTCGTGACATCCTAACACAATGGCACCGGTTAGTGTGCATCCAGCAGCTGAGACGGCGTGCACTGTCTCGATACCTCCGTGAAGTCATCGATGGAGAACATGAACGCAGCACAGTCCGAATTGTACGCCTTCACCTTCGTGACAAGGGCTGTTTGGCGTTCCAAGGACGCAGCAAGGGCATCACGGTACGCAGCGGCCTTAGCTTCCATGTCTGACATGAGGGCACGCAATGACGCCACACGCTCCACGGCTACGTCGTAGGAGGCATGTACAGACATCCCCTCCTCCTTCGTCCAGCCCTCAAGAGCATCCACCAGCTGCAGCAACACAGACGAAGAACAAGACGTTGAGGGCAGAGCAATGAATAAAGTGCTGTAAGAGTGCTGTATCTAGGAACGCACCGCCCCAAAGGAAACGAGCTGTTGCTGATATGCTTTAAATGCATCCATCAGGTGCTCGACTTCCGGAACTGAAGCACCATGGCAACCACTGCAACACGAGCGTACAACGTAAGGGAACTAGGACCATTACATATGGCATGTATCACGAACCTGGTGAACACAGCCACTTGTTTCTCGATCCACTGCGCCACTTTCGTGTGCTTGGCATCAAATCGGGCCAACAAGTTGTCCAGGTGCTGAAACTGTGCATATCGCTGCCGCGCTCGCTCCTCATATGAATCTTCAGTTTCTTCCAGCGCCTTCCACAGAGTCTCCAAAGTGGCAATGCCAAAATCGGCAGGTGGTACATAAGGAGGTCGCGAGTTGTTGCGTTGGCTGGCCTGAAGTGACTTGAGCTTTGTCTCCAGCGACTTGAGGTTGGCGAGAGCCTCTGGCTTGGCAGTGATGCGATATTCGTAGAAAGCATCCATGGCAGTCTTGATGCCGTCAAGAGAGTCGCCACCGACCTCGCCTTCATATTCGGCTGAAGCTCAAGAGGCCAGCGTGTTATCACGACCGCGCAATAGCCAACACACAAAACCCACCTCGTGTAGCTTCCATCCACGAGATGGATTCACGGGCGGCATCCAAGTACTGCTGGATGAGTGTGTCATGCTGGCATGAAATTTCCATGGCCTTGTGAATTGATTTCACCAACCCAGCCTGCTTTTGCAGTTGGGCGACCGCTTGGAACAAGAAGGACACATAGCAGCAGATAACTTTCTCGTCTGCACACGGAAGGAGAAGTCAGAAGGTACTTGACAACTGCTTCAACAAGATCCTCACCATACCGTACCGGGGCGACGGGAATCCAACAAGTCTTCTGGGTCGGACAACGGCTCCACACCAAAAATTGCGCGGCCTGCTTCGAAAGCAAGCGTCAAGTTTCTCAAAGGGTTGTCTCCCTCGACCAACTCATCCCACGGAATAGCGGATGGGCGGTACTTGTGCATCAGTGCTGGCAAAGCACGGTGAAGGACGAACGCGTTATATCATTCATGGAAAACATCAATACACGGCAGTTGACGAACGCACCACAGAAAGCAAGGCCGCTGCGAAAGCTGGAGGAGAAGTTGGACACCTTGACGTCGTAGTCGGAGACTTGGCGCTTGTACCACAGCAGCAGACCCGCCTTGCCCGAAACACCGTCCAGCTTGATGTCAGCAATTTGGAAATTTTGGATGATTCTGAAATCCACAGGGAGACATGGTGCACTGAGTGCGTCGTGCAGTGCCAACACTCTTGCAGACAAGAGACACTCACGTCCACATCAGCCCAAGAATGATCTTCTGGTTGCCATCAACAACGTCGTTCGGACCAGTGTTCAGCATGCGAACTCCCTTCTTTTCCAGATACTTGAACGCCATACTAACATTCTCCAGCTTTTGGATGCGCATCTGGGAAGAGTGGGGGTGAGTCATCCAGCTGCTACGCACACCTGCAACAGAGCGCACCCGGGGCTTCTTGTTGTACTTGTAGCCAAGGGAGGATCCACCAATCACTTCCAACAAGTTGATCAAAGCGACACCATCAGCAAGATCCGTGTAAAGGTTGTCGATCTTGATTTTGCGCATGCCCAGGTAGAAGTTCGCCCACTTGGTGAAGGCCTTCTTCTGCAGCTGCACCCATTTCGGTTCCTCCTCTGCTCCACACAGTAATGTTTATCCCGACACCCTGCCCCGTACAGTATCATGCAATATTACATACCTTGCTTTGACATGGTGATGGGCAGTAACAGCGCTAGCCTGTGACTCTTCGGGGAAGCAGAACTGCTGCCGATCCTGCATTGAGACACTTTCTCGCGGCATCATAACTACAATAAAACATAATTGACGAATACAGCTTCCTGATTAAATTCATTTTGCGCGCTGTGGCATCGAGAAAAATTCGCCGATTCCACGACAACCATCAGCGTGTGCCGTCTCCCGCTGCATCACTGTCTTTCACTCCAAACCTGTCCAACCACACTCCGTCAACATGAGGTGCGTGCGTATCAGGACAGCCAGATTGTGTGCTGAGAAGCAGCAGCTGCTCGCTGGTGCTGGATCGTGTTGCAGGCTTGGCTTGATTCGTTCGTGTTTGTGTTGTGTTGTTGCAGCAAGATCAACCGCGCTGTGCTGGAGCAGTCCGTCCAGAAGATCCTCGCGTTCTCCAAGGGCGAGACCATCACCATTGGTGACGAGAAGAAGAAGGGCAAGAAGCGTGGCTTCCTCGAGACCATCGAGCTGCAGAGCACCATCAAGAACTTCGACCCATCCAAGGACAAGCGCTTCTCTGGCAACGTGACCCTCCCCGTCGCTCCTCGCCCGAACCTGCGCCTGTGCGTCATCGGTAACGAGGTCCACTACACCGCCGCTAAGGCGCTGGGTCTCCCATGCATGAACGTGGATGACCTGAAGAAGTTCAACAAGAACAAGAAGCTGGTGAAGCGCATGGCCAAGAAGTACCACGGTTTCCTTGCCTCCTACAACTTGATCAAGCAGATTCCCCGTTACTTGGGCCCCACTCTGCAGCGCGTGAAGAAGTTCCCCACCATGCTTGGCAAGAACGACAACGTGGAGGCCAAGGTGAACTCTTTGAAGAGCACTGTTGCCATCAAGATGAAGAAGGTGCTGTGCATCTCCATGGGTGTCGCCAACGTCGGCATGACCGAGGAGGAGGTCGTCAACAACATTTTGGTGACGGTCAACTTCCTGGTGTCCCTGCCCAAGAAGCACTGGCAGAACATCAAGTGCCTGTACATCAAGAGCACCATGGGCCCGTCTTTCTGCATCTACGCGTAAGCTTTGAGACTGACTGGCTGCGCCACCGCGCCTGGTGTCCCGCTTCATGGCTGTGTGAGGTAGCTCTCCTTTGGGAGAGGCCGTTCATGCCGGCATGTTGCGCAAAGGGGCACCAATACCAGCCTTGACTGGGAGCGGTTGATGTTGCTTACGTGGGGCGGCTGGGCTTGGTTGGCAGTCGCCTTGTGGTTGTTCAGGCTCGGAGTGATGCGTTGGCAGGCACGTGTTGTGATATTGTCGTGGCTCGTAGTTCCATTTGTACGAGCCGCCTCAAGTAACAACCCATGGCTGCATTTTAGTTCTCACTCTGACTTCCCCATCAGCACTTTGCTCGATTGGTAGACAGTGCTGTCCAACATGCCTGCCACTGTGAACACACCTCCGACGATAGCGCACAGACCTGTAAGGAACTGGGCAAAAGACTTCCCGCGTTGTCCGACGCGAATCATAATCGGTGAGAACTCGAGCTTGAACAGCAACTCTGCATAGCAACAGGCCAAGCTTGAGAGAAGTTGAGGCAGCACACGATGCACGATTTCCGACTTACGCGGGCGAACGTTCATGTTGTCCTCATTGGGGACGCTTGTGAACTCAGTCACTGAGTACTGATTCGTTTCCACTTGCCCGAACATCTTATCAACAACAGTCGGAACCACTTTCAAGAAGTACTGGAACTCAGCGACGCCTGTGTCTGCGAGCTGTGATGAGTACACGACAGTAACACGCCAACAGATGCTTACCATCAAAGCCTTTTTTCACCTGGTTCAGCGGATTCACAGAGCCACCCGATACCATGGGGCCAAGACTGAACCTACGAATTTCGTGGCTGAAGTTGGTGGCTGGGTACCGCGTTGCTCCGAACCTTGCGAGGTTGTGGGGAGTCATGGCTTGGATGGCAATCATACCAGCCATCTGCATGGGCACGGTACAGCCTCGACATTAGAAGTTGGCACTCCATGTAACGACCAAGAACAGTACCTTGCGCAGCGTAAGCGTCCCTTTAACAATGCAGCCAGGAGTGTTATCCGGGGTCCACTTGGTTTGGGGATTCTCAGCCATGAGTACGGGTGGGACAAAGGGATGTTTCCTGACATTTACATGCGCCTGAGGGTAGGTATGGCCCCGAGTGTCACCTATGTGGACATTAAGCACTGGATAACAGCGCCGTTAGTGAACCACCCGGCTTGCTACACACACACCCATCACACGTACTGCTGCACCGCGCAGCGTAGAATGCAATGTCAAGCTCAACGTGCACAGCCTCGGAGCGAGTTTGGTCAATTTGGAGATGGTGCTCGGTTTGAGACGTCATGAACAAGCTAAACTCAGACAGACTCAGGATGACCATCAATATGACGCTGACGACGGTCACTGACAACCAAAGCACGGTCAATGGTATGATTAACATCCAAAAAGTTCAATCACCTCCTCCTACCTATGGCACCGAACGTGGTTTTGACCTGAATGCCCTCATTTGCCTTCGCATAAGCATCGAAAACAGAGAGCTTGCGCAGCATTCTGTGAATGGCGCCGCGGCTGGCGCAGCGATGGGCTGCGTCCGACTCTGAGCAAAGATACTAATACACATATTCAAAGTCACCGAACGTTCCACAGCATCCGCTGAGCACAGCACGATCAAGCGTTGGAGCTCCTGCCCGTCCCCACCTCCTTGCTGCCGCCACCATGGTGTTTACAGAGTTCCGGATCCCATTGCCGTTGAAAGTAGAGGAGTTTCAGGTGGCACAACTGTACATGGTTGTGAAGGCAAGCAAGGAAAACACGGGTGGTGGTGAAGGTGTGGAATGGGTTAAGAACGAGCCTTTCGACAACACCGATGGGCACTGGGGGACGTCGGAGCTGAGCGGTGTGGAGGTCCCCAAGGTCAAAGGACAGTACACGCTGAAGCGTTACCACTTGGCGTCCCACATCCCATACTTGGTGCAGAAGATGCTGCCAGAGACATCCATGGTGCTTGTGGAAGAAGCCTGGAACGCGTATCCGTACTGCAAAACCGTCCTGACGAACGGGTACCTGGCCAAGGAGAAGTTCAAGATCATCGTCGAAAGCATTCACTTGCCAGACAATGGAACCACGGAGAATGCCCTGAACCTCAGCAAGGCTGAACTCAAGCAGCGCAAGGTCGAAGTACTGGACGTCTCTGCGTTGGACACGGCCGAGGAGGGCTACAAGGCGGAGTATGATCCAAGGTTGTTTACGAGTGCGAAGACTGGTCGTGGAAAGCTTGTAAAGGGCTGGGAGCAATCGTCAGAACCTGTGATGACTTGCTACAAGCTAGTAACCGCCGACTTCAAGTACTGGGGGTTGCAAACGAAGGTGGAAGGCACAATCGAGTCGAAGAACCGCATGCTGTTCCGCCGCACCCTTGCCCAAGCGTTTTGCCTGATTGATGAGTGGCACGGTTTGACCATGGCAGACATTCGCCGATTGGAAGCTGAGTCAAAGGCAGAGCTCAACAGTGCCCTCGGGAAGTCCTTGGCTGAAGAAGAGTCGAAGGCTGCCGATGGCGCCGCCGCTGATGCTGGCGGTGATGCCGCTGAAGGTGGTGTAGAAAGCGGACCTGCAGGTGGGGCGGGAGCAGGAGCTGGAGCCGGAGCTGGTGCCGGGGGTTCTGGTTCTGGTTCTGCCACGAAGCCAGCGGCGTAGTTGCCAGCAAATCTGCGTGTCTCTCTGCTGTGCGTATTCCTGTTTGAGAGATACGAGAACCATGAACGATCCGAAAAGCAAAGACAGCATGCCTATTAGTTATCATCAACAAAGCAAACTAACGAGCCCATATCATTCAATAACAAGTTGCTTGTGCAGTGGGCGCTTGCAGCACCACTGAGCATGGATGACTCAAGCAGAGGCATCACTAGCAACAACTATCAACACACCAAGATACTTAGGAAAATCATCGCAGGAAAACAACTGAATAAAACATAAGACCTTGCCGAGAAGGCGAAGGCCACAATAAATACGCCGCATGCACTGTGGAGCTGGGAACGTCCATAAATATAGGGAGCCCAAAGCTACATGCGTTGGCGCACTGAGCGCGACTTAACCTCGCCCATGTCGCCTGAGCGAGAGCGCTTGCGAGAAGCCAAGCGCGCAGCAGGCGCACCAGAGCCGGACGACACCGACGCAAGCAGATCAAGCATGTTCGCCTTGGTGTCGTTCATTTTAGCCTTTGGGGTAAGGCGCGAACCACTCGCCTTGAGTGCATCACTGGACATGTTGGGAGATGTGCAGCGAGAGCCTGGAGACGCACCGGGCGAGTACACTTGCAGCATAGACTGCGGAGCCGTCTCCACACTCAGACGGGCGAGCGAGCGCGGCTGGGCGACAGGTGACGTAGCAGCGGCCGTCGCAGCGACCTGGCGCTGGTACTGCTGCAAGAAAGCACGCTGGTAGGCGACAAGAAGAGCAGTTGACGGGCTCGGATGGGCGTACTGGTGACCGAGCATCTGCTGGCGCATCGCTTGCGCGCCGAGCAATCCCCAGCCGGGGGACATGCGCGCCGTTTGGGAGGTGGCAGAGAAACCAGCCGGAGGGAAGGCACCCATGGAGCCCATGAAAGAGGCATGGCGGTTCAGCCCCATGTTGTGAGGCTGCATGGTACTCAGAGAGCTCGGGTTGCTCAAGTGCATGGCGCGACCAGTGGGTGCGGAGAACCCGAACATTGGAGGTCCCTGAGGACCCAGACCCGCCACGGACGCATGGGGAGTCGACGGTGCGTTCCCATGCATGCTCTGAGGGGAAAACCCAGGAACAGGAGCGTTGCGCATGGGAAACGCCCGCTGCGCCGCGTTGGACAGAGCCGCGTTGGAACGAATCAACACGCTGGAAGGGTCCATACCGGCGCGGAGGCACATGGCAAAACGCTCCGGGTCCGACTGCTTTGAAATGGGAACGCCGTTGCGCTGGTCACGAACATGGCGGTAGAAGAAGCACTTGCACGCAACGCACACCCACTGGCGATAAAAGTAGCCGACCTTGCCACGATGCGAAGGGCACACCGTGCACCGAAGCTCGTTTGCGGGCGTGTCCCCATCACCCTTCGAGGCAGAGGCCTCAGCAGCATCAGAACTACTCTTAAGTGCCGGACTCGATGGAGATGAAGGCTTGGTGTCATCAATAGGCTGAGCCTTCGCTGGAGGAGTGTCCGTCTGCGCTTGCTGGTCGCCGGAACACGAGTCGAGCGTGACTCCCTTCTTCACTGGCGAGGAAACGCGCGGTGACGACTCGCGCGACAGAGAATGCATGCTGGTACAATAGATAAGGTCTACTGAATGCGCAAGGTTGATCGGTCGCGCGTTGCACCGGTCGGAGTATGCACAACGTTGGTGTGAATGAGGGCACGCAAGTCGCAGGTAACGCTTTTTCGGTTTGTGGGCGCGACTCACAGAGCGCTTGAGCGCGTAAAACCTAACTTTTCATTTTTATGACGCATCAAAAATACCGATTGTGTAGCGAAAAAGTGAATCGCGTCGCTGCTGCTCTTGTAGCTTGGTACTGGGCGATGCATGACAGGTGTCCCACGCACAAACCACAGTCTCTGAACTGGTTGACTCCGCTTCGTATGGTTCTTCCTGACCAAGCTTGTGGCTCGACTTCACGTCGCGCTGACTTGCTGCAAGCATAATTTTTCCAAAGCTAATGGCACGTGTCGTCTGAAATCACGTCAAGTTGGCACACCGAGGCTCGACGGTGTCAGACCCCGTGATTGACTGGCACCTGTGTTTTGCTCCGATGGCAGCTGACCCGCTTTCGCTAAGTTTTGGTCAGCCAATCTCGAAATCATCGCAGTTGCAGGCCGGTTCAGTGGTGCGAGCACCTTCACCGGCTCCTTCGCCTGCAGGCGCTGCCGCGCTCGGAGCTGTGCCGCCGGCTCCTGGGGTGCATGCTGATCTCGAACGCGTGCTGGATCACCTGGAGCCATCGGTGGGGAGTAGATGGTGTGGACACTTGTGCAACGGTTGCATAACATAACATGGTGGTTTGTTTCTCAGATCCCGAGTGTCGTCGCACAGCATGTGCTGAAGCGAGCAGGCGCCTTCTCAAGTGATGAGCGCGTGTACGTGAACCGTGCGCATGACTACTCGACAGCCCTCACGTCGTTTTCACGCTTCTTCCAGAGTGCGGCTGATCGCATTCGCGGCACAAGCCACGGCACTAGACATCATGCGCAAGGCGAAAGTAGAGCACCACCTTGCCCAAGAGTCAGATCAAGCGGCACGTTCGCAGTCATATGACATGACACTCGCTCATGTCTGTGCTGGGTACGTGCGATCATGCCATGTTTATGGTCATAATTCTGACTTTGCGTGTCATCTGCAGTCTCGAAACTGCAGGTGTCGAAGTTGAGAAGCCGGTGCTACTTGCTGACACTCGACTCAGCGGACTTTAGTGCCTAAGTGATTATGGCTTGTTTGTGTTTCTTCTGTTTGCCCTTTTTTGTCATTGCGCGCAGGATTGTCGTTGTTTAATGCGTACGTACTTTTGCCCAATGATACGCTTTGAAGCAGTTTAGTTGCCGCGGTGGCATCCGTTTGCATGGAAGCTGGACGACAGTGGGCAGCTGTGGATGTGTCTGTTGTTCAGCGCCGGTCACAAGTGCACTCGAACTTGGGTCGGTCAACGCGGGGTGTTCAGGTCATGGTTCTTTGAACCAGGCCAGAGGTGCAGCGTGCGAACCAGAAGTTCAGGCCTCACTGTACCAGGTCGAAGTTTAGTGACACCTGCAGCCAGAGTGCTTGATACAGTGATACCTGCATTCCTGCAGCGAGTGATACCTGTCAGAAGAATCACACGTCGTAAGTCCGCGTGGCAGAACCAACGTCACCCTTCTGCACACACGCCGGATGTCCCACGGTGACCGTGCTGGTGCTGGCACAGGCCCTGGCGCCGGTGCGGACATGGCATGTCTCGCTTTTTCGCACAGATTCGCGGGCACCAGCACCCGAGTTAGCCGCTGTTGCGTGTGTCGTATGGCTGAATGTGTGGTTTCGTTTTGGTTGGTGTGGCCACTGTGGGTGGCTTCAGAAATTGGACGACTCCGCAGAGCGGTCGTCGCCACGGGGGCTGGAATTAGTTTTCAATCAGCAAAAACGCGCGATCGGTTTGACCCTCATCTCGTCGCGTACTGCCCGTGCGCAAGAATGGGGAACGCGGGGCCGCTCCGCATTTTCTGTTTTATACCCGGTGCAGCAACCCGTGCCGTGCATGGATTGAAATACCAAATGTCACGCACTTTGCCGCAGCCGAACTGTCTTGCGAGCGCCTCGTACTTCGCCGACGTCCGAACGCCCATCATGTCCGCAACCAAGCAAGCGGATGAGGATGAAGATGAAGAGATATGTTTGTTATGCTGTGAGCCGGCAAATTTCTTCTCTATTGGACCATGTGGGCACCGTTGCGTTTGCAGTGTGTGCACTGTGCGGTACGTGTTTCAGTGCTGTGATCGCTGCCGGAATCCCGGGTGTCACGCTTTGTCGCTCTGTCAGCATGCGAATGCTTGTAAAGGACCGTTCATGTTGCATGTGCAAGGTAGGTTGCATGTGTCAAGGTGCTGCTCCATGCACCTTCTTACCACTTTGCTCAGGACGAAATAGAGACACCAGTGTTGACTGCCGATCGCTCGCGTTCATACGACAGTTTCAATGTAGGATGGGCGGGCTTGTTTTGTGGATCGTGATGATAACTTAGCGTGTGAATTCAGACATATGGCAGGTTTGGTGGTCCGGACATGGAGTTCGATGAAGTACGTGGACTTGTTCGTTTTCGTACTCCTGTTTTGGTTTCTCATGCGCTTGTGACAGGACAGCGAGTGCTTCATTCACGACCCTCAGCATCGGCACATGGATACGCTCCAAAGTCTTCGCGGGTTTCACTGCAAACTTCCAGACTGCCAAGCAAACGTATGTGGGTTCATGGTGCTGCTGTTGCTGCAGCTGCTGCTGCTGCTGCTGACAGAATGCTGACGCCCGCTTGTTGCAGCCCTCTTCACTCGAGAAGTTGAAGCAGCACATGCTCAAGGCCCACAAGCGCTTCTTTTGCAACTTGTGCCTGCAGAACAGGTGTGTGTATGTGTGGTTGTGATTGATTGGGAACTGCAGATCAGTGACAATTTGTCATGGCAAACCCTTGTCAGGCATTGGTTTATCCAGGAACAAGCCACGTATCTCGCGGCCGAGCTGGCGAATCACCTGCATACCGGCGATGAGGACACCCCGGGTGGCCATCCTGCGTGCCAGTTTTGTAAAACGCGCTTTTACTCCAGCACTGGTACGTGTGGTCATGCGCAAAGGTTACTGTTGCCTCACTTGTCCACGATTGCAGAGCTGGGGAAGCACTTGCATGTTGAGCATTTCCAGTGCCAAATATGTGTGAGGCGAAAGCACAATCCATTTCGATTCTACCGCAGATACGATGACCTGGTAGGTCGTGCTGGATGTGGGCTTTGCTGAGCTTGGATTGATCTGTTGATGCTCTTCTGTCATTCGAGAGCAGGAAGAGCACTATCGCTCCCAGCACTACCCGTGTGACCAGCTGATATGTCGTGAAGCTCGTTTTGTTGTCTTTGAGACTGCGGAAGACCTGCGCACCCACAATGTTCGTTGTCATGTGTGTAGAAGCTGTCGCGTCTCCGCATCACAGTTTACATGGCCAGGTTATGGAGCACCCTGAAGCCGTGGGCACGAATGTTATTCCTGTGCAATTCAATGTGCGATCGGAGGGCCGCAATCGCTCCGGCGTTCTAATTTCTGCCTCTGGACGGCGGGTTGTTGAAGAAGCAGATGACCATGATGCATACCACGACCTTGGCGCCTCCTCAGCTGTTGGTTATCCAGCACCGGTGCCGTCCGCAGCGGATTTTCCAGCACTTCCCTCTGCGGAAGTTACACCGCGAAGCGTGGCTCTGGGCTCCAGCGCGCGTCGTGGTTCAAGGCGAGGCCGGCCTCGGCCTCGTTCTCAGGACTTTCCGTCCCTTTCCCAAGCGAACCCCCACGCAGCAAGACCGCGAGCAAGGTACGCGCGGATGGATCTTGGCTGTGTGTCCCCCTTTGTTCACTTTGCCTCGCTTCAGCAACAAATGGAGCAAGACAAAGCGCCTCGCGAACATGAAAAGTGGACTCGAAAAAACAAAGCCGCGTCCCTATGTGTACAGGTGAGTACAACCGTCGGGATGTGCAGTGTTCGCTGGAATGTTCTGACATTCGTGTCAGGCCCCCCAAACGCACCGTTGTTCGGAGCGATGTGACTGCGCAGCGCCGTATCCCTGGATTACATCCCTCGAGCCATCGCAATGGCGACACAAAGTCATCTTCCTCGAAGAGCATGGCGGCTATGGCAGCTCAACGTGCGCGCAAGGCACGCCAAGCACGTCAGACTGCCGGCAGCGCTGGCTCCTCTCACCGTAGCGGGGCTGGCGTTGGCAGCGGTGCTGGTGCTGGTGCTGGCGCTGGTGCTGGCGCGGGCGCTGGTGCGAGTGCTGGCACTGGGATTGGTGTTGGTGTTGGTGTTGGTGTTGGGGTTGGGGTTGAAGCTCGGGGTGTGGTTGGTGCTGGAGCTGCAGTCAGTAGACGGGGTCCCAGCATTGATGTTGCCTCGCACACCCCCGGCACACGTGTGGGTGACGTTCCTGCCCCACCTGCTGGGAACGTTGTGTCAGCAGTACCTCTGTGTCCTGGTATGTCCCACAGTGCGTGTTGGATTTCCGTGTGCTGTGCGTGTCTGATCTTGCGTTTGTTGTCCGTTTCAACAGCGCCCGCAAGTGTGCCACCAGGCTTCGACGCTCTTGCGCTTGGTGATGCTCCGCCTGGTGGGAGCGGCAACTATGATGCACCGCCAGGCTTTGAGGACTTGGCGACGGTTTCAAGTGCCGGCCCGCCTCCAGGATTTGGTCCCGAGCCCGCACACGCCCCTGCTTCTGGCACGAAAGCAGTGTCGCCCGGCGATGGAGTTCCGGCAACGGGAGCGTCTGTGGGTTGGCCTGGCCTTCCTGCTGGATCCAGCAGCACAACTGACTCCACCACAGTGCTACGTACAGCAAAGGATGCAGGTGCTTCTGTGCTTGAAGAGTGGGGCGCTCTTGGTGTGGTGAAAAAGGGGAAGCTCAAGAAGAAGCAGCGCAAGGGCAAGCGAGCGAAGGCGAAGGCGCCCAAACGAGCTGCCACGATCCAAAGTTCCCAGTCCACAATGACTTCCTCGGCGAAGACCCCTCCTGCTGGTGACTGGCCATCTTTGGCAACACCAACAGCGCCGCCAAAACAGGGCGCCAAGATCCGTAAAGCGCAGAGGCAGGCTGCGCGCAAACCGAAGCTCTCAGCCGACCCCGCTCTCGCGTCTGCCGCCCCAAGTGTTCCAGCTCGGTCCAAGGCCGCTTGGGCTCAGGGAGTAGCGGCTGCTCGAGCTTCGAGCGGCACCGCGTCGGCGGTGGTTGCTTCTGTGTCAGCACCAAGTCGGACGAAATCAAGTGTTCGCCCCCCACCGCCTCCTTCGTCCTCAGATTTCCCAAGCCTCCCGACACCTGCCGCCGAACCGCAAGCGAGTGTTGCACGCCGCAACCTCGCCGCGATGACTGCTCACCTGCGCAATCTTCAGCGCCAGAAGGGACAAACAGGGAGTGTCGCAACTTCTGGCAATGGCGGCACATCCAAGGGTGTGGTTGAAGATGAAGCCTGGGGCAGCACTGGCTGGAATGTGTCTTCGTCATCGTCGTTGTACGCGAATGGAACGGGTCCAAAGAAGAAGAAGAAGGGGAAGCGCTCGAAACAAGCGAAGGCACTGAGAAACCTGGCCTTTTTGTAGTCCAACAGGCCACAACGTTTCGTTTCCAATCATTGTTGAGTCTTGTGACCAATCTCTTGTGGCTGTGTTGATCCAGTGTCCTGCATGACATTGAATAAATTGGCGTGACATTTACCCAATTCCGGGGCGAGTGCTTGTGCCACTCAGAAGAAGCAGTGTTCTGCTCCGCTGCGCTGCCCCATCGAAGTGTGGGAACAATGGCATACACAACATTTAAGTCCGATGCGTCGAAGAAGGTGTATGGAGACATGTACGTCGCGGCTGTGGGTGAGGCAACGCCGTTTGGTGTCTATCTCACGGTTGTTCATGTGCCCTCTCCTCAGCTTGTGTTGCATTTGTGGCGTCAACATCCAACCCAATGCCGCGAATATGTGCATCAACTGTCTTCGGTCACGCGAGGATATCACTGCTGGGATCACGAAAGAGGTCATCCTTCATCAGTGCCGAGGCTGTGAACGGTGCGTTGTCTGACTCGCCAGCCATCCACGCGCGCTCATCGTCTCAACCCTTGCGCAGGTACAACCGAAATGGTCGGTGGGTTGTAGCAGCACCTGAATCCCCAGCCCTGATGGCGTTGTGCATGGCCAAAGTTAATGGACTCAGCAAGGTCCGCCTGGTAAACGCGGAGTTCATCTGGACGGAGCCGCACTCGCGTCGCTTGAAAGTGTCGCTCACAGTGCAGAAGGAGGTGGGTGCTCGGGGCTGCTGCACTGCGTTGGAGGCAGTGAGCATGTTCATTCCAGACTTTTCTGCAACGCCAGGTCTTGAACAATGCCAAGCTACAGCAAGAGTTTGTCGTGGAGTACATTCTGCGCAACCAGCAGTGTGAAGAGTGCCAGCGATCGTACACTGAGCACACGTGGAAAGCACTGGTGCAGCTTCGCCAGAAGGTTGGTGATGGCGTGACGCTCAAACCATGAAGGAGCTCGTACGGTTCACCGCGCTTGTGTTCCAGGTTGATCACAAGCGCACTTTCTTGTATCTAGAGCAACTGATTCTGAAGCACAACGCACATTTGAAAGCCATCAGCATCGAGCAACGCCACAACGGCATGGACTTTGCCTTTGCTGATCGCTCTGCCGCAGCCAAGTTTGTGGATTTTCTTGGATCTGTTGTGCCTACGAAGTGAGTGAAATCTGGGGCGCCGAATCGCCGCCGCTTTCTCCTCACTGCCCTCGTGACAGGTACAAAACGGCGAAGCAGCTGGTGTCACAGGACTTCAAGAGCAATGTTGCTCGCTTCAAGTACACCTTCTCCACAGAGATCGCCCCCATTTGCAAGCATGATATCGTCGTACTTCCAAAGTCTCTTGCAGCTGTTCTGGGCTGTATCGAGCCCGTGGTGCTGGTGTACCAAGTGACAAACTTCATGCGCTTGGTGAGCCCTGTCACTGTGCAGACCGCAGAGCTGACTGCCACCAGGTACGTTGTGCTCCTCCTCACCCCTTTCTTTGGCTGTTGCACGGCTGGCATTGTCCCTTACCACTCCGCATGGCGCATGGCTGGAGCAGGTTCTGGGCCAACAGTGGCATCCGCGCCCTCCTGTCCTCTGCCCAAATGATCGAGTTCACGGTCCTAGACTGCACGCCTGTTGTTGTGACCGCGAAGTCAGCGTCTTCCAAGGCCGCGCGTGCCCGTTCGCATCGCCACAGTGGCCGCCACAGTGGTCGCCGTCGCCGAGGCCGGGGCAAGAAACGGCCGTCACCAGACTCTGCGCGCGCCGAGGCAGAAGAGTTGGACGACTGTTCCAGTGTGATGGCCTCCACCGCTCGCGAGTCCGGGCGTGGGTTTGGCGTGGGTTTCACGCAAAACGTTGGGCAAGGCGCGGGTGGTATGGGCCGGTGCGTGTTGCACTGTGTGCCGTTCGACGTTTTGCCGCTGTCTGCCGCATGGTGGATGTAGCGACGCACGCGAACGTCTCTCATGTGGTGTTGGTTGTGTGCACAACAGATTCGCCCGCCGCATCTCTGGGGCGATGTCGGTCACATCCACCGTCGCGGGGGGTCCCAAGGGCAAGTTTTTGTTGGCCGACATTGACGTGGCACGCACGCGTGACATGGGTGCGTCCGTGTGTTACTATCTTCCGTGGATTCAGGCTCACGGATGGGTGGTTGGTGTTATGGTGTGGGGTTGCGCTGTGCAGGTGTCAACGACATTACTTTCAGTGTTCGGAGCCACATGGGCAACTTGCTCAAGGCTGGTGACTCTGTCATGGGTTACGATTTGTCCAGTGCCAGCTTTAACGACGCAGACTTGAATGGATTCCCTGCTGACAAGTTGCCGGAGATCATCCTTGTCAAGAAATGCTATCCGCGTCGTCGCTCAAAGAAGCTGCCGCGGCCTTGGAAGCTCAAGCGTCTTCAAGCCCAACTGGCTGGTGCGTGTTTGGTGCCATTTCTGACCGATCCGCTGTCTTGCTTACCTTCTGGGCGGCGAACAGAAGGAGAGACGGAGCGCAAGAGTGACATCACTCGCGCGGAGCGCGACATGGAAATTTTCTTGCAAGATGTGGAAGAGGACAAGTACACGCGTGCAAACGTGGACATGTACAAAGGTGGGTTTGGACAGCGTGCATGTTGTGCTTGGCACTCTCCTCACTTGTGCTGTGTTGGCTTCGTCAGACCCACTTAACATTGCCGCGTTGGAGAAGAAGATGGAGGCTGCAGATTTGAGTGACGTGGAGGAAGACTTCCCCGCCGTGAAGCTTGATGCGCTCCTCGACGAAATGACACTCGCTGATCCAGCTGCTGATCCTGATGGCGATGACGACGGTGACACTGGTATGGACGCTGGCGCAGGCGCGGGTGCAGGTTCAGGTTCAGGCGCCGCCGCTGGGGCCGGAGTGGCTACAACAACCGGCACAGCAGCCGTGCTGGTTCCCCCAACGATTGGACCACCGATCCTCGAGGAGGACGATTCAATGGATGACCTGTAGCCGTGATTGGGAGGGCGCGGGAATCCATTTTATGGTACAACACATAAACGAAACGCTCGTATCAGTCATTACACTCACACAACCGACTGCATTGTGCTACTTGTACTCGGCCGGTGCCGGCCGGTGCGAGCGTGTGTGCAGTTTGTCGTGTCTTCTGGGTGGGGTTCCGAACTCACCATACATGCAACAGCGGCTGGTTTGGGGGACTGGGTGCGCTTGAGCTGTAACAAGGCCCAGTGCGAGCATCCCGATCATTGATCATGGAAGGACCGGCAAAGCGGCCTTCGCTTTCTTCGACTGCTGCTGCGCAGGCCACACCGTATGGCCGCCACAGCCTGGAACCAACTACCGGTAGCGCACCGACTCACTCCAGTTTGACGGTGGACACCCAGCCGCCCCGTCCAGGTGGAGCGCCAGCAGCACCCAAGCCCTTGTTTGGCAAGGTGCACGCCACAAATGACCTCGAAAGGGCAACTAGCTCTCGGTTTCGCACCGCACCACGGCGTCGCAGCTCAGCAGCACGCATGCACGACCTTGCTACACCCACCTTCATTGAAACCATGCGGGAAAAGGACATGAGAATGAGCCGGTGGAGCTTGGTGTTTGCGGACCAGTTTGTGGAAGTTCAGTACCGCAAGTGGATGCTGTTGCACCGACACACCAGCGTCACCATTTTTTGGCTCACTGCTGCTGTGGTATATGGTGTCCTGTTGCTGGCGTTCGATTTGATCACCTGGAGACCCACTGACGCCGATCCGTCCACAGGCTGGGGTGTTGTCTGGACGGTGTGCACGCTGCAGTTTGTGCTGGTGTCCATTCGATGGTGCCTTCTCTGCCAGCGTGATAGCACGTACCGCGCCAATCTATCGTTGCTGTTGTTTTCCACCACCCTATTTGGTTGTGGTTCCATTGTGGCGCGATGGGGATTGCATTCCGCATCACTGCAAGAGTTCCCTCTGACGTCTTTTGCGTCTGGCATCGGCGATGTGGTCGCCTTCATGGTTTTGCTCGCGTCTCCAAATTTGTCACCGTTCACCTTTCATCACCATGCCATTCTTGTGGTTGTAATGGGCGTTTGCCGTTTGGTGCTGGTGAGCATGTCAATTGCTGGTGCGGACTGGATGGCCAGTGGTGTCACTGACTCGGCCGCGGACGAAGTTGTTGGCTCCACTGTCATTTCGCTCGTGGCGAGCACTTTGGTGATAATTGTTGTTGCGTACCGCCATGACATGAAACACCGAGACAGCTTCAGTGAGCAGTGGTGGGACCTTGTGGAGAAGGAACTCGCCAACAAGTCGGCGCCAACAGACCAGCTGTCAGCGTTGACGGACACCATCCGAACCGGGCAGCTGCGGGCGTTGTATGTGAAAGCAATGACCAATTCAAAGGGATCAGCATCTGCGAAGCTCAAGCTTCACAGCTTTGTTCATAACAGTGGGTTGTGTGTTTCTTGCGGTTGTAAAGTTGTGTGCGGCCGCCTGACGTTGTGGTTGTGTTTGTGTTCGCTGCAGCCCGTGAAGTGTTGCAAGGCCTTGATGCAGGAGACCATCGGTTCGATGCGCCGTGCATTCATGGTTGCTTGGTGGAAATTGCATGTAGAGGCACTGACGCTTTGTGTCTTGGGAACAATTGTGCTTCAGGGCCCGCGGTTTGTTAACCGCGGCGAATGCGGTGAGCGTCGCTGATCAATGGTTGCAGCGGATTCGTCAGATCGAGAACGGCAGCATCGTACGTGTTCAGCAGCGGTGTGCTGCGTTCCAGCATGCGGGGGTCTGACACAATCATTGACTGCACACGCATGGTGTATCACAGCATGTCAATAACGAGTGCCAGGTGTTCCTGGGCGGCTCTTGTAACCCAACGACGTGGCGGATGGATACCGCCATTCCCCTCCTCAAGCAATCTCGCGTCACCTACTACAACCCACAGGTAGGTTGCTTTGCGGTGGAGAGGAGGGAGTGGATTGTGGTTGTGATGGGACCTTGTTCATGAAATGAATGCTGTCCCCCAGGTGGAGGACTGGAGCGAGGAACTGATTGAGCTGGAGAACAAGGCCAAAGCGCAAGCGTCTGTCCTTTTGTTTGTTATTGACGGCCTCACGCGGGCCATTGTGTCAATGAATGAAGTCACTGAGCTTATTTGCCGTGGCCGACGAGTGGTGCTTGTTGTTCAAGACATCCAAGAAGGGGTGAAGATCCAAGGAACTCTTCTTGCGACGCGTGAACGAAAGGTTGGTGACTTGCGTGGAAGTGGTTCCGGGACCAAGCGCGGGGTTGAGCTCACGAGTGGGGTGGTGCTGTACAAACAGGACTTGAACCGTGGGCGAGCGTATCTACGGGACTTGGCCAGACGTTATGCTGCACCACTGTTCGACACTGTCCCTGAGGCCGTGCAGCACATCACTAACATGTTCGCGTCCAGTGCCTTCGGGGAGATCAGCGCCACTCAGCCTCTGGGTGCGGTGTTCCGGTCCCCGAGCTCGCGCCTCACGTCGTGAAGTGGTTGACATCGGCGGGAGTTGTATTTGTCTGAACGTTGACTGACTGGTACTGTGGTTTTTCTTGGTCCGCTTGTGATCTTTCGGAAGAGCGCAGGCTGTTTGCTGTTTCTAGTGCTTCCTGTCAGCTATTATTTAGTCGAGGATGGGAAGCTGTCGCTCTTCGTTTTGTACGCACCATTTGTTTGTAAAAGATGTGACGAACGCAAAAGACCACATACAGCGTGCTGAACACTGCACCCACTTCTTCCAAAACGGAAACACAACATTCCATGCAGCAGATTCAAGCGTACTGCGCGCGCTTCAACATAAGCATGCCGACGATGTTGGCCAGTTCCACAAGAGCGGGGATTACACTGCAGAAGATAAAGAAGACCCTGAAAAGAGCCCCACATCACAGAAACCAATGCACGAATAGTCAGTGCATAGACGATAGCACCAGTGGTTGGCAATCATTGGCAATCATTGCGCCAAACACGCACCAAATCATTGTGTACCGCCATGTGTTGATAATGAACCAAGACACGCCGACACCACCGACAAACTGGGCCACGATTTGAAAGCCATTAATCTGTGCAGTGCGATAGACATGCATATGTGTTAGTGCACAACTCAGCCTTTGCTAACAGGACACAACAAACCTTGTCATTGAACATCGTGAAGCCACCGATCAGGCCCACAAAATTGATCACCAGCATGATGATGGACACAACCAGAACACCCTGGTCCACCAAACGAAGAGTCAGACGCAGAAGGAACTTGCCGACACGAATGCATAACCCCGTACTGTGATCTCTGCATCTGCAGAATCCTTGTCGCTTTGTGAGGCGCTTGCCCCCAGCGTTGCAGTGATGTTTGCAGTCTGCACGGTAACAACAGCGCGCATTAGAGCAGCAGATTCTGAAGCCAGAACCCAAGGCCAACCTTGTGAAAAAGAGCTAAGATTGTCACAATGAAGTGCCCAAGCGTCAGGATGAAACGAGTTGGGATAGTCACATCGTGAACGCGACCCATGGTGTCACGACCTGTCCGTCTGCAGCGTGTCGCACGTGCGACGCACACAGAACGCGAATCAAATATAAATTATAGGCGACGAATAAACACCCTAATATTCTCTCTTGGCCTTTACACCCTGTCTGTCACCCACTCTGAAGCGACTGCATTCAACATGACGCGGGCGCTGGGCTGAGAAGTATTCGCCGTTAGTATCATGTTTTCACTCATCAGTGGGTTCGTTCGCTGGCTTTTTGCCAAGCAGGAGCTCAGTGTGCTGATCATTGGGCTTGATCACGCTGGGAAAACCGTGCGTCCGCTCTGTGTGTGTGTGTGGCCGCACCAGCTCCTGGTCTCACCGTGGTATTGCTGTGTGTAGACACTCTTGGAGCAAATGAAAGGGATGTACAACAAGTCAGGGACCATCCCATTGGACAAAATCCCGCCTACCATTGGCTGCAATGGTGCGACAGCAGCGCACCTCATTATCCTTGCCTGTCGGTGTGTGCTTATGAGGTCATGTGTCATGTACTGGCGACAGTCGGCAAGATGAGCGTCAACAGTGTAAATGTCACGTTCTGGGATCTTGGAGGGCAGGTATGGTATGTGGGGTTTGGAGCTGTTGCAGTCTTGCTCACACTGTTGCACACTTCAGGCCGCCATGAGAACCATCTGGAACCGCTACTGTGCCGATGCAGGCGGCATCATTTTTGTGGTTGACGCAGCCGACCGTAGTCGTTTGGCGCAAGCGAGAGAAGCTCTCGGTATGAAACGGCTTGTTGTTCACCCCAGGTGTTGGTGGCAGCACCTCATGTTGCTTGGCGCTGCGGCACAGACAAAGTGCTGGAGCACAAAGGTGTTGGGTCCATTCCGCTTCTCGTCATGGCCAACAAACAAGACCTCCCGGTGCGGTCTCGCTTGGGGTGCAGTGGCTTATGGCGCATTGTTTCTCACTTTGTTTCCATATCAGGATGCGGTGTCGGGCGACACAGTAGCAACATCACTCGCGCTGGGTGCCAGAACGGAAAGGCAACGCACTGTGCAGTGCGTCAGTGCCTTGACCTGGTTCGTACGGCGTCTGCACGCTGTGTTGCGTTGTTTGAAGAGTCGGTGCTTTGGGGTGGGAGTAACGTGGTGGTGCCTCTTGTGCGCAGCGAAGGGGTGCACGAGGGGATTTCATGGTTGATTCACGCTTCAACCGTTGCAGGGAGACACTCAGACGCCGTTGACGCCAAGACATCGTAGGAGAGGTGTGTTTTGTTCTCGTTTTCTTTGTGCACAACTACAACACAAAAGGAAAAAAACAAGGACAACTGTTGGACACCCGCGGCCGAAGCTAACTCACGCAAACTCATCGTCAGACTCGGCATCCTCAAGCGGCGGCGGCGCAGACAAACCAGAGCGCAAACGAATCGCGCGCTGGATGATGTAGTCGTACCGGGCAAGCTTCTGCCGAGGGTGCTCCAGGCATGTGGCCCAGTCGGGTTGATGCACCACCATCAGATCCCAACCCTTGGCGACAATAACGTCGTGCTTGGCTTGGGTCTCCTCGTTGAGAGCAGGAGGGTCAATGAGAGACCGGTGCACAAACTCAGTGACCGTGTTGGGGATGTTGTGTGATGTGCGGGCGTCCGCAATCTCCGCGGTGGTCATCACCTGTGCCATGCTGATAGGGGGCTGGTTGGCAGCTGGGGGCTCGGCGTACTCCTCCGGCGATACAACTTCAATCGCAATCATTTGGTCCGGCAAGGCAAACATTGTGTGACAACCCTGGGGACCGACATGCGCATGCGTGCAAGGCGTCACGCCACGGTGGCATTTAGGTGTGATGCGCACACGCCGTACGTACCTCGGTAATGAAGTGATTCTGTGTAAACTCCCACCCCATGTGCTTCAATGTGGCATATACTGATCGTACACACTGGCGCATGGGATCATACCTGCACATGGTCGCTCCCACACGGGTCAGTCACATCGGAGCAGCACAGCGCGACAAGGTTTACCCACAACACACACGCCACATACCTCTCGGCATACTTGATCAGGGCACGGATTTCGCGCGCGCGCTTCTTGCGGATGCGCTTACGACGAATCTTCGTCATGACACCGCGGGTGGCACCCACAGACGTGGACCCAACCGAGGACCCTGCCAAGGCACCATCGTAGCAGCACACGGCAGCTGCCCGTGGCACGGTGGACCTGGCCGCGGCACCCGTGGAGGCCAGCACCACACGCTGCGCCGCTGAACGTGCCATAGACAACATGTTTACGGTAGGGCTGGGAAGAAACACCTCGAGCAACACGAACGAGCGGCGAGGAGCACCTGTCTGCAACCCGCACACCACGCAACCAACAGCAGCGGTCAGAGGCGGCGGCGCCGATGTTTGTGTGTGAAATTGGCGTGACACACATGAGTGCTGCTGTTGCCCGCAGTTCCGTGACAACGTCACAGCAGCTACCTTCACCGGCGCGTGTTGTGATGGCGACGACTGTGAAGGAGGTGTTGGATTTGGAGGAGGGCCTGCTGGCTGGGCTGCAGCATGTCAAGAGTACGTTCGCCGGCGGATTGTGAAGGCAGCGCTGGCGCAGTATTTTTGTGCCACCCACTCTCCTCACGCACCTGTTGCCACTTTCGCAGACTGCTCGCCGCTTCTCAAGCTGATTGTTGGCGCAGAGAGCTTGTCAGATGATGAGGTTTGTGTGGCGGGATTGGCACGTGTGCACTGCACTGCACGTGCGTGACACGCTCTGTTATTGGCTGTGTTTGTGCGTGCGGCAACAGGAGGCAACCGATGAAGCAGTGTGCACGGCAGCGATTCATTCGCTGCGCCGGTTCTTTCTCAAACAGTGCAAGCAAAGGAAGCGCGAGATGGTTCGGCATCTGAAGAGTGGTGGTGCAGGTGGAGCAGCGCGTCCATCGAAGAAGCAGCGGCGTTTGGCGGCTGCCGAACGTGCCGCGTTGTCTGCAGTCGGTGTGTCTTCTACGTCAACTGAGAGCACTGCGTCGGCAAGTGCTGGCGCCCAGCCTGCCGCCGCTGATCGATTGCGATCTTGGGTCCAAGGGAGGTACAAGGAGTTTGTGAGTCGGCTGACGGACATGCTGTACGATGGCAGTCCGACGCAGCAGGTACGTGCTGTTCTTGCGCCAGCGTGGACGATGACCCGGTTGTGTTGTTGTTTACTCATGCTGGTGCTTTTGGATATGTTCCAGGTGCTGGCTCTTCGCACCCTCATGAAACTGATTGCGGTAGATGCACCTTTTGTATCCACTGTCGCGTCACGTACAACGTTCGGCCATGTAACGCTGCAGGATGTGACCCGTGCGATCGTGGTACGGAGCAGTGCCTGTTGTTTTTTTTCTTGTTTTTTTCTTTTCCCCGTGGCTAGCTTATCCTTTGTTGTGGTCTGCGATTGTGCGTGTGTCATGTGGCTGTCGCAGGCTGCGAGCGAGCCATTGCCTGCAGATGTCCTGGGCGTGCTACGCGAGGAGTATCTGAATACGTTTAACGACACACGGTGCTACGTCGTACGTTACGTCGTTCGTCGGTTGTTGTGATTGTGTCACCTGACGAGCGCATACTACTGGGTCCTTCTGGCCAGTTGAGTGCCTTGTCCAGCACCTTGGGTGCTTTTTCTGGCAGCGATGACGACGCAGACAAGCAAGCTTCCAGTAATGCGCTTGAAGTCTTGCTGCAGGTGCGTTCGCATTGCGTTGCCCGACACTTGTTGCGAATCCCGTCACCAAATCGCGATGTTTGATGTCGAGGCTCAGCTCCGTGTGGCTCCGGGTGCCTCTGATGCCAAGTCCATGACGCTGATGGCCAAGTCACTCCCCGTGGGCGACCAACCAAGTGCCAGGAGCAAGGACAGCAAGAGTAGTGGTGCAGGTCGTAGCAAGCGCCCCCGCGGCGTCGACACGGATGACTCGGGAGCGACAGCAAAAGTTGAGTCTCCTCAACACCACCAAAAGGTGTTTGGCCAAGCCTGGATGGCGGTGCTGCAACGCCCTTTGTTTCTTGTACGTCGTGAGACCAATGCCCCACTGTGCTTGCATCCTGCCGCTTCGTGTCGACACTACCATGATTGACCGCCTTCTTTGTGCTGGCTTCGTGCGCATTGCTGCTCGCATCTCTGCTGCGCGCTGTCCCTGCAGGTGGATTATCGCAAGTCACTGCTGGTCCTTCCAACCCGTGTTGTGCCCTGCATGAGCAACCCACTTGTCCTTTCAGACTTTTTGACTGACTCGTATAATCTCGGTACGACTCCTCGCCTTGCACGTGTATCCTATGCTCGTCCCTCCGCGCTTACCGCCTTGGGTTCGCCGTGTGGTTGCCTCGCGTTAGGTGGGGTGTCTAGCGTTCTCGCTTTGCAGTCACTGTTCGACTTGATTATGAAGCACAACTTGGATTATCCTGACTTCTTTGCGAAGCTCTACCTCCTCCTCAAGCCTTCTGTCATGCACACAAAGTACCGAGCACGCTTCTTGCGTTTGCTAGGTACTTTCTTGGCCTCTCCCCTCATGCCTGCGTACATTGTCGCGTCATTTGCCAAAAGGTGCGCGTTCTTGCTTGCCTTGCCTTGCCTTGCCCTGTGTCAAGGGAGAGGTCTTGAGCGAGGTCTCACTCCGATCTCGTATTTTTCCAGGTTGTCATGGCTGGCGCTGCATGGCACTCCTGCTTCTGGTCTGTACGTGTGCGCATTGGTGCACAACCTGCTGCAGCGGCATCCATCATGCTTGGCCATGATCCAACGCAAGCGCAAGTCGTCCACCATCGCCAAGCTTGGCAACAAGGCCTTTGCACCACCCCCAACGCTGTCTGTTGACAGCAAAATCATGAAGTCCTCGTTGTATGAGTTGAAGGGACTTCGTAGCCATTACTGCCCCTCATTAGCCTCCATGGCCAGCGTGTTTGAGAAAGCTCTTGACAAGGCTCCATACAACCTTGAGGTGCGTTGGTGTTGTGGTGTGTGTTTGTCCCACCCCCCATGTCACCGGGTTGCGCCTGATTGTGCAGGAATTCGCAAGCAACACCTACAACGACTTGTTCGAGATGGAAGTGCGAAGAGGAGAGAAGAAAGCACGAAAACTTGGCTCTGCTCATGCTGTGGCCACCAACTACCGCAACCCTCCACCTTCTGTGCTTTACGGCGACGATACGTTCCGTGGTTGTTTTGATGTGCCCCAGCCTGCACCTGTGGTACTGCCTCCACTCCAGCCGCCTGTTTCAGGTGATGGCAGTGGAGAGGAGGACAGTGAGTCAAGTGATGAGGAGGAAGATACAGCGGGGAAGGCTTCGCCGGCTGCGGACAGCGATGGCGGCAGTGACAGCAGCAGCACTTCTTCCTCCGATTCTAGTGACAGTGACAGCGATTCGAGCGAAGAGGAAGGCTGAAGGCTGTGGCTACACGAAGCGCACCCGCGTGCCTGGCTTTGTTTGTAGTAGTGGTGTTTGCGCGGCGCACAACGGAACTGTGGAAGAGTTTAAGCTTGAAAGCGACGGACGCGTTTGGTTGATGCCGAGCATTGTTTTTTGTTTTGCATTTCTGGACCGACAACCAAGCACTTGCACTCACTCACACAGCAGCCCAGCCCTGACATGCACGAATAACTGAAAAGGGGCGCACGCTAAACGACAACGCAATTCTTCCCAGGGGGCATAGCACCCGTCCTAAACACCCATTCTCTACCGCAGGTACGCAACAATGATGGTGGTGTCATCAATCACTTGCTCTTCCTTCATCCACCTGGAGCTTGCCTCTGTGACGAGCATGTCCACCACCTTGCGTGGCTCCGCCATCCCGCTCTTCACTATCATGTCAATGACCTCCTGGTTGGTCATGAACTCCCACAACCCGTCACTGGCCATCACGATGATCTTGTCATCTTCTGACAGCTTGTGCGTGAACATCTCTGGCTCCGAAATCACACCTGCCGTGTGCGCCACTGAATCACCCAACGAACGCGACATCGCCAATCCCGGGATGTCGAGGTGTCCAAGCCACACCCGTGGGGGGCCCGTTTCCCCGTCGTCGTACTCCACTGCAAACACCCGCCCACCCTTGGACACGATGCGCCTCTGCTCATCCTCACGGTCAGGCTTGTGGTCGATGGACACCTCCACGGCCTTCATGCCGCGCCGCGTTTGCCGACCCACAATCACGCGCGAGTCGCCGATGTTGGCCACGGAGAGGACGCGTTCACGCACAGTGCACAGCACCGCCGTGGTACCGCTAAACTCAGTGTCGATGGAAGCGTCTGATGGTTCGGTGAACACCAACGCAATGCCAGCACAGCGGGTGCACACACACATAGACAGGGCGTCAGTGGAAATCAACAATCAACAGGCCCGCTGCAGCCAGCTTGCAACACACCCTTCAGCAGTGCTTGCTCCAGCTTCAACACCTCATCGCGCATGGCATGACACGGGTTCGTCTTGAACTCCTTGTGACCAAACGTTTTGCGCGCCAGGTGGTCGGTGATGAAGTGTGAAACCAAATCACCGGCTTCGCCGTGACCATCCAGCACGCAAAGCATCAAGGTGCCGGTGGGCTTGTGCTCCTTCATCAGAATGGAATCTTGGTTGCGCTTGCGCGGGTTGTACGGCGCGTAGCCTTTCTTAGATGATCCCCAAAAGCTGCGGATAACGTGGTTGGTTTTGGACTCATCCTCCGTCTTGCGTTCGGTGCCGCGCTTGCCAATGGAGGAGATGCCCTCGATCAACTTGTTGTCTGACACCACGGACAGGCGACGACGTGTCGCGCGCAGGCCGGTGCTGCCTTGCTTCTTCTTGTTTCGCGAGCGTCCAACCCTGGACATCTTGCCGCCTTGGACTGTGCACCAGCACAGCGCACCACAAGCAGCAAGACAGAAAACGCACAGTGTGTGAGTGAAGCCGTGTCAGCCTGCGCATCACACGGTGCACCAACGAGGCACTGCACAACCACAAAACGCACAGTCACAAACGTGTGAACAACACTATTCTCCGGAAATCGAGGCTGGTGCGCGTGAGACACACACAGACTGCACTGGTCACTGCTTGATGAAAGCTTGCGGGTGCCGGCGTGCAACAGCTACAAGGCGTTACGTTGTCACGCAAGATGAGCCGGCGGAGAAACGGTTTAAATGAATACACGCACATGCATGTATTCAATAACGAATACATGTAATTGCGGTGGCTGGGTCGTTTCGCAGGACCTGCTACGTCGCGCTTTTGGCCTTGTGACACACCCAGCCGCCCAACCGGAGAACTACCTGCAACAGCAAGTCTTGGACCATGGATCTCAGCAAGCTGATTCCATCGTCGATGGATGACATGTTTGTGTACAACGCAGAAGGCGGATACTGGCAGGCTACAGGCAGTGGCATCTTTGTTCTCAGCGTGATCAGCACGTTGGTGTGGGCTGTTCTCAACCTTGCGGCCTCGGCTGTGGCGTGCGGAAGCCGCAAGCTGAACTCAAAGAGTGCGCGCTGCCGCTCATTTATGTTGAGCACACTCCATGCCATTATTGTGGCTGGTTTTGCTGGGTATGTGCCTGTTGCTGTGGGTTGGATCCAGCAAGTGTGCGACAAGATGTGTGTGTGACGCCTGCGCGTGTGACTCACACCCTCACAGATACAAAATCATCTACGGCCCTGGCGATTTGTCTTACAACCGCGAAATTGGCACCATCACTATGGGGTACTTCATCGTTGATTGGACCAGTATGTTGGGTGTTATGGCGTCCTTTTGTGGGTTTGCACTGACCTGGTGCGCCATGCTGTCACCTGCTTCAGTCAGCATGAAGGAATACATCAGCCATAAAGACGAGGTACATTGCAGGCACTTGGGCGTATGTGTGTAGATGTTTGTGTGACAAGCTGATGCACTCCCCTTTGGTTTTGTGTTTGTTTTGCGTCCATGCAGTTCCTCCACCATTCCATGGCAATCGGCCTGACGGTGTGCACTCTGAGCATGCCGTCGTTGACGGAGTTCATCCCGAACTGGCTGGTTATCGAGGCATCCACTCCATTCTACAATGGAACATGGTATCTGAAGAAGATTGGCCTTGGTGATTCTGCGCTCCATCACCTGTTTACTGCTGCTTTTGTGCTGTCGTTCTTCTTGCTTCGCGTGCTGTGGCTGCCCCATGCCACATACGAAGTGATTTTCCTGAACCCTGACAAGTGGCACGCAATGGTACGTGTGGCGGGGTGGTAGCGGTTGTAGATGGGGTGCACCTGCTCACATTGCCCCCACTGCTGGTTCCCTTGCTTCTTGTCAGGGTTTCTTCAAGTGGTTCCTGGTCCGTGCGAACATGTGAATAGTGTCTCTCGTGTCTGGCGTTTCTCACAATGACTTGCACGTGTGTTTGTATGTGCCGGACAGATTCCCGTGGCCGGTTTGCAGTTCTACTGGTTCGCTCTCATCATGGCCAAGGTCGTGAAACTCATGTCTGGCAAGAAGAAGGGCGGCGACAAGAAGAAACAGTAGCGTGCTGTTGTTGTTTTGCCTCGCTATTGCCTGTGCCACGCGGCGATCATCACCATTCGACACCATGCCTGTCCATATTCTTCAAGATAACATTCACATTTATGTGTACCTGCAACACATAGTTGTTACCATCACCAAAACACAACAAGAGCCGTGCCGCCGTCCGTCCTGGCACGCACCGTTCCCGAGCCCTGCGTCACGAGGTACTTGCGATCCGTTGCTCGCGAAAACAGAAGATCAGTATCTTTGAGCTGTGGCACACTTCCGAGGAAGAAGCCTGTGGAAATGGAAGCAGCATCAGTCACAGTTAGTGAGTCGCGCTGGCCAAGCAATGTGACGCGCGTGCAAGCGTGCGTGTGCGCACCCTTCATTTCTTGTGTGTTATCACCTACAGGTCTCCACGTTGGTACTTCCAAGTCGAACGACCCCGCGCCAGGTGGGATGTGAACAAACCCGTAGCCTTGCAGTTGATGCCGCCCAAAATCATCAAGCTTCCACACCTGAAGAAGAATGCGTGGCCATCCCTGCACAACAACAACATGAAGTGGGGGGCGCAATCAAATTAAAACATGCGAGGGGGACGCGGGCCGGTGCCACCACCTACCTCAACACTTCCAGCCACAAAATGGATGTCGATGGGGTGGGCCCATACATCAATTGTAGACACTGTTGACTTGTAAATCACATGTGTTTGCCCACCAGGGTTGCCCTGGAGCTTCTTCCAGCTGGGGCCAGCCTGGATCACGAACTTGCACGACACGCCGTCTTCAAAGCCCGATCCCCCCATCACCTCCCCAACGATGTGAACCTCCGGGTCCCCTGGATCCTCTCCTTTTGCTAACAAATGTGTCTCTTCAACCTGTCGTCGCAGGTCTGTCCCCCCAACAACAACGTGTGTGTGAGCTTGACAACCGAACTCCCCAAGCCGCCGCATCCCCACACACACACACGCACAGCACAACGCACCTCCCTCATCAAGCACCCTCTTCGCCGCATCAGCCAAGGCGCCTTCTTCAGCCAATGCCCCGCCACGTCGCCGGTGGGCACGCTCTGCCTCCTCCTGCCGCCTCTTTCTCTGCATCTCGCGGAACTTGTCCTTGGCGCGCGGTGGGCGCCCGAGATCACCGCGGAACGACTCCCCCGCCACCGACCCTGCCAACGACCCTGCCACAGAGCTGCCAGCTACAGAACCTGCGGCACTGTCAAAGGCAGACCCTGCGACAGAGTCATCGTCCGCACCGCGGTGCCTTGTGGAACGGCGCGACGCTAGTCGTCGTCGCCCGGCTGCGGGGCGTGTGGGGGCATCATCGTCCGGGTACTTGCGGCCATTGGCTTTTCCTTCACCACGAACAGCCCGACGCCGAGGCACAGCGGCAGACATTGGAGGGGACGCTGTCGTGGAACGTCAATCACGCAAGGCCTGAACTGAAGCGCCCACTGGCTGTGGAATGCGCCAGTGCACTTGAAAGGCAGAGCACAGCGGCCGATACGAGCCCTAGCTCGTGCACCACCGCTGCTGGGCACCCAGTACAGAACAATGCACACGGACTGCGATCGTGTGGCGGCAGACGACAGGACAACACCCACACCACGGTGCCAGCGCGCGGCAGTCACAAGCGTGTTGAACAACAGACGCCAGTTCAAGCAGCACCCGCGGCAATGTAACAAAATTACCATGAATGCTCGAGCTGCGGTGCTGCTGCTGCTTCCTCTCGCTCTCTCTGCCCTCCGCCCTTTTGCACGCACTCTTGGCCGTTGGAGCGGGGTGGAGTGTTTGCGTTTGCTCGGGCCTGTGTAATACGTGGCAGGTACCACGTTCGGCGGTTTGGTCCTGCCACTGACGCCTTCACTTCGGGACTAACTGCGCCAGGTGCTTGTCGGATGGCGGCGTAGCTGCCCAGCCGTCTGTCGGTCTCTTGTCCCTTCTTTCTCTTGTCCCTTCTTTGTCAAGGCAATGTCATCCCGTGCTGATGCACGAGCGCGTGGCTCGCGCACCTCCGAACGCCGACACAAGTCACATCACTCGCGTCACCACCACCCTCGACGTGGAGGATCGCCGCGGCGCTCCGCACCCATCGTGCCGGATGACGCCCGGCGCACATTCGAAATTCTGTTGGACACTCTGGGCGCCGCTGACGGCGATGTTGTTGGGATCGCTGGTACGCAAGCGTGCTCCCCCTCCACCTCCCTCCTCAAGTGGCATGCATGGTTGTCATCCTGCTGGCGGGTTGATTTTGTCCATGTGAGGTGTTAACCGGAGCATGGTGGTGCATGGTGGTGTGTGGTCTTGCAGATATGGTCAGTTCACATTTCGGTGGTGGCAGCAAGGGCAAGGTTGTGCAGCCCCCGCATCGCACAGTCACGTTCGCTCCACAAACTGCGGACACCACGACCGCCCATCCACACGCTTACGGTGGCAGTCGCCACCACGGACGCACCCGCGACCATTCCACACACCGACACCACCACCCGCGCTCCGTGCCTGCCCCGTCCCACACCGCCAACCCAGCCGCGGCATCTTCGCGACAGACGTCTGGACGCGTTCCAAAGCAGGGCGCGGGGCGCGTCGCTGCTGCGACTACCGTGCCCAGTCCTGGGCTGCCCCAGCAGCCGCGAGTGTCTGCCGCTGCCGCCAACCGTGTTCGTAAGAAACCACGCGAGCGCAGAGGCACTAGCAGAGGGCCCCCAGCAGGCGCTTCCGCCACAGCCACAGCCACAGCCACAGCCACAGCCACAGCGGTGGTCCCACCACCACCCACAACCACGACCGCAGCAGTTGAAGTTGCCCCTGTGCGTGCTCCCACGTCGCGCGTGTCACCGCCGGCTCGGAGCCTTGGTCGGGATGGAGGTCGCTCGCGCACGTCGGTTCCAGGTCACCGAGTGTCCAAACGCCGCATCAAGTGGGACTCGTCGTCTGGGCGCGTGCACCACACAGCGCAATGGGGTCGCAAGACCGTGACGCCTCCCCGTGCACGCCTGGAAGCCGCCAAACGCGACGCACGGGCGGCACGAGCAGCACGAGCATCCCGTGTGCCACACACTACCACTTCCACATCCCACAATCGACGCTCGCCCACGATGCTCGCCTCTGAGGGGGGCGGGGGTAGATACTCCACAGCACGTCTAGCACACTCCACGAAGCGCACGACGCGTGTCAGTGGAACTTCGCGCAGCAACAACATGGGACTGGTAGCATCTCCGCTTGTCGCCTCGTCTTCGAGTCTGTCCGGGCGTGCGCAACGTGGAGCAGTGGATCGGAACCGTCGCAGTCTGCGCCGTGACCTTCCAGATGACCTCCATGGCCTCGATACGTCGCCATCAAAGCAATGTGCGTACCACCATGCCATGTGGCTGTTGTGCAGTGCCAAGTTTGTGAACAATGTGTGTGGGTGTGGGTGTCGAGCGCTCTAGAGTCGTGCCTCACACGTGTTTCGTCTCCCATGTGCAACACGTGGAACAGCTGACGCATCCCGCGACAGTATGCCTTCGCCTCAGTTGTCAACGTTGCTCGACTCACTGGAGGGTGTTCGACAACGTGATGCTTCATTGTCGCCACATATTGACGCCTGGTACGCAGCTGGCGGTAGCACACTGGATCTTGACAAGGAGTACGAAGCCTCTGCGCTGGCATCCGCTGCACGCCCGCGTAGCCGTGGCAACGCGATGACGCAACAACCAGGTTCTTCAAGTGCCGTCGACAGCCGTGACTACGTTGCCCTTGCAGCGAAAACTGCCACGTTTGCTGCCACTTCAGGCCTTGGGATGCCAGGTGAACGCAACAACGCGTCCGACACTGCCAACCCTCCTGAACCAGTGCCTCTGGATGCAGTGCCAGCGCCAATTCCTGAGACCCTGCCGCCGCCTGTGCCTGTGCCCGTGCCTGTTTACGCAACGGCACCTGTGCCAGCTCCCGCACCTGCGCCGCCACCCGCACCGGCACCGGCACCGGCACCAGCACCAGCACCGGCACCAGCACCAGCACCAGCACCAGCACCAGCACCAGCACCAGCACCAGCACCAGCGCCAGCACCA
>Ga0213833_1000405_pt1 | contig 46495 bp, 32 predicted proteins | sample SWATP21_FD_160575 | JGI IMG/M metagenome (GOLD analysis project Ga0213833, IMG submission 160575) | Coastal seawater microbial communities from Marineland, Florida, United States - SWA TP2 #1 | ecosystem: Environmental > Aquatic > Marine > Coastal | place: USA: Florida | collected 2016-08-14 | reverse complement strand
GCGTGTGATTCCATGGCGCGCCATTCGTGCTGCGCAAGTCCGCCCCGGCCGCCACCAATCGTCGCGCCCTGCCGCAGTCATCCGTGTTGCGCGCCACATTGTTCAACTCCGTGTTCAGGGCGTTGGTGCTCCTTGGATTACCGTGCGACGGCGTCGTCCCCAACCGCAAGTCGCTCGTAGTTGCTCCGCTGGCGCCGCCGCCACCACCACCACGTTTGTGTGTGCGGCGACTCGCTTCTTCCAGCATCTGGACGATTCGATGGTGACCTCCACCCCGAGCCAAGTCAATCGGCAGCCCCCGCCCGCCACGACCACATGGGTTCGACGTCAACTCCAATGGCGCACCCAACTCCACCAACGTGCGCGCCATCTCGTATCGCCCATGATACGACGCTTGGTGCAACGGCGTGTGATTCCATGGCGCGCCATTCGTGCTGCGCAAGTCCGCCCCGGCCGCCACCAATCGTCGCGCCCTGCCGCAGTCATCCGTGTTGCGCGCCACATTGTTCAACTCCGTGTTCAGGGCGTTGGTACTCCTTGGGTTACTCATCGCATGACAAGCAATGGACTCAGTGTGAGCACGGAAGTGGGCTCATCCGAAGATTCCGAGACTGTGTCTCGCGGCATTTGTGCTGACAGGGTGTCTCCATACTTTTTGTTGCCAGGACAGCTTGTAAAGTGCTTCAAACCGATGCGCATAGACCCTGCTCATTCTGGTTGTCCGAAACGCAATTGTAGGTGACCAAGTTGGTTACTGGCTCATCTGATCGGCTGGTTGTGAGGAGTTCTCACTGAGGACCGTACAGTACTGTACGGTCCGTCGGAAATTCCGACTCGGAATGTACAGACCCGGTCACCTGTGTCTACGAGTCAGTGGCAACCGCACGACCGAGGACCTCATGAAACCCATCCAGTACATGTGCATACAAGCTCAGGGACACAGTGTCCCGGACACTTCAGACGTCGGGCTACACACCAGAGTCCGTTGCTGCGAAACTCTCATCACGAGCCGATTCACGACAGTAGCCCCATGTGCAACCCACGGTGTGTTCCTCCAATCGACCTCCATGCATGCTGGAGTGACAGCGAGCGACAGTTCAGTTTGCACAGCGTTTACACTGAGGTTCAAGCTCGAAGTACATGCAAATCAGGCCAAACAACACCACACACTGACAAGTGCAGCACTACGAAGCACAAGTCAAGGTCACACCGAGCTGGGCGCCTTCTTGAAACTCCATACTTTCAACGTTGGCCTCAGCTTCCCACCGCTTTTCACGATCGATCGCAGAGAGGTGAAATGAAAGATACAATTTCTTTCCGTCAGCACTCCACTCGCTCATGACAAAGACTGAGGGGCGAACGTCCCGTTCGCCCCCTGAAGTCGTCTCCAGTGTGACAAACTTATCCAGCTCGGCGGCGTCCCAGCTTCCTTCCTTCTTTCCGGAACTGTCTGTCGCTGCATTTACATCGAAAGAGTCAAGCGTGATGGGAAGCTCGAACTGGCCTCTGTCCTGCCGCAAGGACTCCTGCGTAAAGCGAACCAACAAGAAGCGCTCGCTAGAATCGCTGGGGCCATTGTTCTGCATGGTAATTGTCCCATGAAACCCCACGCCAGAACAACCATCTGGTACAACAATGGTGTTGCCTGGGGTTTGGAAAAAGACGTCCTTCGCTACCTTGGTATTGCCGTCGCAACCAAGTTCAACGTACTGCAGTCCGACAATCACAGTAAGACAGGAATCAACTGACCCCAAAACAGGACCTACAATAGTATGAAACCTGATCATTTTATCTTGGCCTGGCCTAGGAGTGGTGGCCTGAGTGCCATCGGGATGCATGTTGCTGTTTTTCACTTTGATCTGTGGGAACATTTGTTAGCACGCGACTCCACCGCCTCACACAACACCTACCAGGTCGCTGAACTCCATCGTATAATCAACTTGGTCGACAGTGGTTGTCTGGAAGACGTTCGGGAAATTTGTGCTCACGGCCACACGTCCTGCAGCCTGCGTGGACTGTTGGCTATGTGAAGCAGGAACAGAACATTGGACCGGGTTTCTTGCTCCGTTCCTAAACCCACTCTTGTGAAGCTGTGCGAATACGGCACAGTACGGCTGCCCTTGCTTGGACAGAGTTGTTGTTGGGGCAGATGACGAAATGATGTGATACTCGCTGGTGCGGGCACAGTGTGAGCACTCAATGCCGAAACGAGCACGGCAGCAGGGCACGTCAGCCACGTACACATTGCTCAGTGCTTTCAACCATTCGATCCGATTAGCTTTGCCGCATAAATCTTCGTTGCTTGTTGTCCGTGTACAGGCGCCGTGGTGGGACAGTTGCGCAACCTTCGCAGTCTTCAAAGCCTCTTTGGCCTGGTGGTATCCCAGCACCTTTCTGACGGCGTTGCTGTTCTCAAAGTCACCTGTTACAGCAACAGTGGCAGCACGTATCAACGAAAGCCACACAAGAAGCCCCCCCGCTGCCCGCTGCAAGCGCACCAGGTAGCAACAGCTTGCCCGGTTGTTGAGGAAAACCAAGTAGGATGATGGCGCTGTGGGGGTTCGCATCTTTAACCGTCGTTTGCTGCCCTTCGGCGCCAGTGTTAGCGGCAACCACTTGAACTTCCACTGACCCACCGCACCACTCCAGCTGTGTTAGCTGCGTTCCTTTCTCATCTGTTACCCGACAAGGTGTTGGGCTCCCAAGAAAGCAGTCTTTGCCTCCGTTCAAGTAGTAAACCGTCTGTTTGGATATCCACCCGAGCCAACTCGGATTGTGAATGTTCTGCCAATGTTTGATCATTCCACCAAGCACGACAGGCATGCTGCGTTTCTCCGGGAACACATCTGGAAGGAGGTTGTAGTGGTCAATATCTGGATGGGAGACAATGACACCTGTCACATCCACTTTTCCAAGGAAGTCTTTCACCTCTGTTGCAGACAATTTTTCACCCGTTTTCCCATCTGTGCCTGTGGTGGGGCAAGCAATGACACGGTCACGTCATACTCTCCTGACTGCGCCTCCAACCTTGAATGTCCACACACGCACCCAAATCCACAATGAAGGCCGTGTCCTGAGTGACCCCGCTTTGACGAGGACACAGGACCACGTTCCCTGTCCCTTTGCCTACCGGTACGGTCGCCCAGATAATGGTGCCCTCTGCACCATCACGGATCTGGTTGACCGCACCAGGGGAACTGCATTTCGTGCTGTGCTTTGGTTTCTTCTGATCGCGGCGTTTCAAACGCACAGTTCACGATATCAACACCACGCAACACACTCGGAACAAACAAACACACGCCGCGCTCGTACGGATGGTTGCGTGCTATCAGTACGCGAGCAGCTTGCCGCTCGCTTGGCTGTCGAGCTCGAGCTCGGAGACAGATGGCGTGGCGTTCCACCGGACAATTGTGGCGTCGGGGACGTGTCAACGCATCGGTGTCGACGTGCATCACATCCATCAGCACTCCCGACGCCAGCAGATGCGTGGCATACCACAAGAGAGACAGCAGAACGCAACGCTTCTGATTCGAGCCCAGCGTGGTTGGTGGCGGTCACCGATGCAGTCACAAGTGTTCCGATTGCAGCAGTGAACGGTCGCGTGCTCACCACTGCATTGCCGAGTGCAAACGTGCCTGATTTGTCTGTACTGTTCACAAACAAATGAGATCGATGCAACCCAACGTTGTGAGGAGGCACCAACACTATGGCTTCGTTTCCATACTTTGCCTCAATGGACAAAGTGTAGTGAGCAATGCCACTTTCGTAATCGCGAAACGGAGCCCACGACACCAGAATCTGATCACCGCTGAGGCACAAACCGGATCCGAGCCCACTGCCAACTGTTACGTTGTCAACTGCCCCATGGACACTCGGAAGCTCTGGACTGCTTTCGTCCAGAATCAATGGAGATACAGTGGAAGCCCGTGTCTTCAAGCCAGCTTCGTTGGTTGCTTCGACGATGAAGAAAAATGGGCGACCTGCAACCACCAGCACGTTGCTTGACGCAATGTTGCAGGTGTGATGGCTGGGTTCCACATCCAGCACGAAGATGTCCAGCGTATCACGTCGGTAGCCAAGACCACAGCGCTGGCTCACCATTGTCGTTTCCATATCCAGGAACTCATGCCAGACCAGAGTGACATTGGTCAGTGAGTGCACAAAAATGGGAGGATTGTACGCTGCGCCAGCCCCTTCGTCCTTCTGCGCTTGTTCACGCACACCCCGCCTGCTGGTTCCGGTCATATTCATGGCGAGGACGACGGGTCGCGTAGGGTCAGTGGCGTTCACCACGGCCGAAGCAAACACCTTCGGTGGAGGTGGGTACGGTGCCATCGCATCCACGAGAATGGGCGACGTGGCAAGCACTGTGGGTGTACCTGCACCGTTCGTCACACGAATGGTGCCGTAGCACTCTGCACCACTTCGCAGAGGGACGTCAACGCAGAGATGCCCGCTGCTCCACGCAGAGTCGCTACGCCACGCCTGGTTCACACGCGGCACCAACACGCGCCGGCCAGACACAAATGCGACGAACGTGAACGGCAGCAACTGTTCTCCGTAGGGTCGAAGACCAAAGGCAACCTCAGTGGATGGAATGCCAGAGACGTTATCTTGGAAGCCGTCCCATGCAATGCACAAGTGAGTTGTGTCCGCTTGCACGGTGATGTTTTCCCCAGCGTTGTTGCTCATGAAGGCTGTACCAAGTGTGGCGGCACTTGGATCAACACCCACACCCAGACTAGCGGTGGCCATGGTTGTGCGACCAGAGGCGTCTTTGGCCAGCACAGTTGCCCAGTATGTTGCATTCTCTGCAAGTTGCAGACGCGAGAACGTCTTCTGTGTTTGAAGACCAACCAAGGAGAGGGGAAGTACGTCTACATCACCTTGGGCCGAACCAATACCAACCAAGAACTCAGATATTCCGGACACCGAGTCATACCAACACGAAGAGTCGAACGTGGCATTGCCTGGGTCACACGTTTCCCAGGATACAGTCAACGACGTCTTGGATGGCGTGAACGGCATTCGAACACCGAGGTACACATCTTCCATCTGAACATGGACAGTTCCCGCCACGGGACTGGACACATCCACCAGAGCCGGTGACGAACGAACAACTGCGCTGGGAAGACCAGCACCGTTTACAAGTTGGAGGGACGCGACCACCACACTACCATCCGGAATGTCTTGCTCTCGAAGTTCACCGCGTGTTCCATCCTTCTCTACGCGCAAGTCCTGGAGATTGGCGGGGTCAGTGTCACAGAACTGAGCCACGGGTTGTGGGTCTGATAGCGATGAGACAACCGAGAGGCACGCACGAGCCTGCGTCACGCTGCTCTCAAGATCGAAGCCGTCCCAATTCAGCCCCACCACCGCAAGGCGCGTGATGTAGGAAGCTCCTTGAGCGTGATTGGATCCGATCCTCACAGTGACGACCGTCGGCGGCGTGGCATCTACATACGCCACATCCAGCGTCAATTCCGACGCCAAGCCCGCTCCATTGGTGCACGTAATCGTTGCGTACAACGGTTGTCCTGGCGTCACAATAGGGTTTGTTGAAGGAGGAAACAACGAGGTTCGTTGCGGTTGTCGTAGCGGATTTCTGTCTACGACCTCCACCAAGACCTCCCACGTCGTAGCATCGTGTGCAACACTCGAGATTCCAACAACGTTGTCAGACATAGGAAAACTGCCGATCATGACAGCACACTGAGCCACGCCACTCTCCACATCTTCAAATGGTACCACCCAATCCATGCTGAGCAACGCCTGTGCCGACTGCGCACCCACAGACGGCTTCATTGTGTGCCACAAGCGAGGTTTCACCGCGAGTGGTGCCGGAGCAATGGGGGGTGTGGTGTCCACACTCATCACGCCACTGATGGACACTGTGGAGCGGCCCAAGGCGTCCGTAACACGTACGATGGCCGTATAATTCTGTCCATGGGCCAGGTGAACATCCTGACCAAACACCGTCGTTCGATCGTATGGCTGGCCATCCAACCCCCGAGCTCCACTGGCAGCTGCACGGTATGGCAGCACATCGGGATCAGTGCGCCCTGATGACGCGATTCCCCATTCTACAGTGAGATACGCGGCTGGGGCGAGAACCCAGGACACCTTGACACCACCTGCGGCGGAAGACCATTTGTCTACAACGATGGCACTGGCGTTGGGTGGCAGGCGGGGGTCAATGTGCACAACAGTGTGCCGTGTCGTGTTCATGCCCACTGCGTTTGTGGCAACAATGGCAACGACGACCTTGGCTGTTGGCTGCCCGTTCAGGCGAAGCGGCACACGAAAGTGCACTTCGCGTGGCACACGTACCCCTACCATGTTGTCGGTCCACTCCCCGACAACCTCCAACGAGGATGCGTTGCGAACAATCGCACTCAAGGTGCGCACACCAGACTGGGCATCGCCCACTTGCACAACCATGTCCAAGCCATCCTTGTCTGCATACAGCCACGCTGCCAAGGTTGCTGAATACACACCCGCAGACGTGATGGACAGACATGGCTGGGACAGGTCAATGCCGAGACGTTGGGGGAATGTCGCAGTTGTGCTAACACCGGCAGCATTTGTGACTTGCACGGAGACAAACAACGCTGCACCATCCACAAGGGACGAAGTGTCGATTTCAATCAACTCCAGTCCAGCGCTCAGGCTGCTGTTGGATACGATGGAAGCCAGTTGTTCCGCGAGCACTGGACTATCGTTGCTGGAAGAAGGAACAGTTCCAACAGCGACGGTGGTGGCTACGATCGGCACTCCCTCAAAGATCGAGTGCTGCCAGTGGACCGCGACAGTGGCGTTTCGCGACGACGCATGAGGCGGGGGAACAAACCACAAGTGGTTGTCCCCAACTGCCGCGACAGCGTTGACCACAGTAACTGCGGGAGCAGACGCACGTGCTATGCTCACATTCTTGTCTTGCCATACCGGGTCGGAAAACTGCCCGGCATGATCAACAGCTCGCACGCCAACCCACACTCGGGGGTGCTTGTATCCTAGCTCAGCAACATCAAGCTCCGCAAAGGTAGCCAAGGACATGCTGCGGAAGTGCACAACTGAATGGTGTTCGGGTGGGTGAAGGCCGGCCGCCATGGCAACTTCATATCCCCTGAGACCGCTGCCGTCATCCTCAAAACCCGTCCAGTTCACAGACAGCACAGACGATGGAGTCCACCCTTCCACGGATGCTGCGTAGGATGCACCGGACACATGCACACTTCCACGTGTGGGCAGGTGCGAGTCCACAACCATTGCTGGAGTGGCGGCAAAGGACATCAGGCCCGCCCCATTCCAAACATCAACACGGAAGATAAGGCGTGATCCACCTGCCGTGGCCGTGGCGTTTGCCAGCTCTCGGCGAGATATTGTCCATGTTGTTGCCGTTGGCAGAGTTGTGGCTACGGCAACGTTACACGTTGGTTCCGAGTTTGATGTGGCCACTGCAGTTGAGACACAAACAGTGGTTTTCACAACTCCCGATTCAATGTCACGTGACCACCACCGAAGCATAAGTTCATCATCCAGGCCGTCCACCACCCCGATCACTTCCAGTTGTGCTGTTGCATGCCAAAGAGATAGGCCCCATACGTCCGGGTAAGAACTATCCAGAACGATCGGTGACGACACAATGCGTGAGGTCATTCCCGCCGCATTGCGTGCAACGATGGTGACAAACAGAGTGGCACCCTGGGAAGCAGCAACATCGCCCGTGACAGTACTCGTGTTCGTCAGCAGCCAAGTAAATGCACGCAACTGGGCACCCCCGCGTGATGTTCCCACGCTCCAGCCGTAGACCACCGGTGCCGCATCCCCAACTCCGTTTGTTGCAACATCCTCATGGACGCCCGACCAGGAGACAGTGAGTGTGCGGTTGACAAAGGTGGTGTTGATCTTTGCTTGCGACACATCGGGAGGCGTCGTATCCACAATGAAAGGATTTGTGGCCGCCGCAGCATCCGCAGGCGCTGGCAGTATATTTCCTGTGCCGTTGTACCAAAGCACGCATGCAGCGTATGCCTCGCCATGTCGCAGATTGGCCGTGGACAGAGTGGCAGCAGTGGCGACTGACGCCGATGCAAAGCCATGCAGCGACCTCATGGTGTGATTCAACGTGGTGGAGCAATTTGCAGAGGCAGGTAGAAATCCGAACACAAACTCGGGCATGGTGCTGATGTTGTGTCCGGATGTGAACCCGCGCCAGGACACGTCAAGGAGTTGAAAACCGTCGCTTCCAACCACCCCCATGTCAGTGGAGCCATCCCATGCATGCAAATGAACAGAAGGCGAGGCCAGCACACATGGTGTGGCCAAAGCAAGGCTAACTGCCATGATTGTGACAACTGCCGGATGAGAACGCGTCACTTTCACCGGAGGAGCGTGGTGTCGATGGTTGCGCTTGTGCATGTGCAACAAAAGTGGCACTCCCGCCAAAACCACAGCACCTGCCACAATCAAGACAATCTCCAGAGTAGACAAGCTTGTGTCGCTTTCCTGACACACAACATGGTACGTGCCAAGTTTGTCCCTGCCAATTCCAAACAGTGGGACTGTGTTGAGCTCAGTGTACGTGGGAATCTGGAGGCACAACATGCCACATGCTGTCACAAGCGTGCTGGTCCATCGTTTAGCTGCACGCCCCAAGAGTACTTTACCTTGACCCCGTCTGCTAGCGGAGACCTGTGGCGGTAAACAACCATTTCCCCATCACAGTCGGTGATCGTGACCTCCAGTTGTAGTTGGGCCAGGTGTCGCTGCGCAGCGTTGGCGAGCACCACATCAACACACACATCCGAAACTCGTTGTGGTTGCGCGACTAAGGCGCAATCAAACACTGACACCATCACATCTGCTTCCACAGTGCCAGTAGCTGTGACGGTGGGACTTATTACGGTTGTACCTTTGGATCCCGATGGAAGTAGTCGTCGCACCATCGCGCGTTCATAGACAAGCTGGCGGCAATTGTTCAGCGCACAAGGAGTGAACACACAAACAGATGGTGTGGCAACGAATACACCCATGCAGTACATACACCCAGTAGGATATCGTGCGCACTCGGTACGCTTAGCAAGAACGCCCGCACAAGTTGTGAGGTGGGGTGGAGCGACTTTTCGTCCCAGTTGTCCCGCGTGACACGCCAATGCTCGTCAACAAGTGCTTCGGCCACTTCACGGGTCGTTTGCTGTGTGGGGGCCGTTGGTTGCGCCATGAGACCCTCACCAGTCCGTGAGGCCATCGAAACTGAAAGGCGCGTGAAGTTTGAGACATAGGACCTGCAGCCCAACGCACACAGCGTATGTGAGTCACACAACCAAGGGGTCGACAAAGCCAGCACACCAAGCACCCAGGTACCTTAGCGTAAGGGCAGGGTTGGGAGGACGTTGGGATGCAAACGTTTGAATCGAGTCGAAGACCCTGCTTTCGTCCGTCTTCAGGAATTTGTCAAATACCTGACACAACACCAATCAGGGGACGCTCTTTCGAGAGTTTCCACTCCACGCTAGCATACCTCCGTTACGTAGTGCATGCGCAAAGGCATGTGCACTTTAGCAAGCATCAAGCCAATGTCAGAGCCAGCTGGCGTGTTCTTGGGCTGAATCTGTTCATAACACAAGCATGACACGTGTTGATGAACCTGCCTTTCCCTGAGCACCCCCGTGCCAACACACCTTGGAGACAAGCGTCGAACTGTACAGCACTGGGGAGTTGCGCCCGTGCTGGTAACAAAGCGTCAAGGGTGACGCATGGCCACCAGATGGCAAGTTGATCGACACGACGTGGTCTTTTCGCAGGGTGCCGAACGCATAGGCTTTCGAAATCGTGACCATGCTGCAGTTTGTCGTTGGGGTGGACACAAGGAAAACCTGATCGCCGGCCGCCACACCGACTCCACGGACAGAGAATTGCAATGACGACATGCCCACGAATGAAACCCCGCTTTCCAAGCACAGAGATACATTGCCATGCTGAGAAAAGGGCAACACTTCCACCTTGATACTTGTGGTGGTCGTGGCGTTCATGTCATCAACCGCCGTCATAGAGATGGTTGTGACGCCCTGAAGCAGTGGTCCAATACTGGCTGTGGAAGCACTGAGAAGTTGGAGGGCGGGCTGTGGACTGAATGGCGTGGAAACACTCCATCGGGTGGACACAATATAACCACCCCGTGCTTCATCAGGGTCGCTTGCTACACCATGCACCGTTACGAAGCGGCTTTCATTGGCAAGACGGACAGTGGAGCGTGACTTTGCAAGGGACAGCGTAACGGTCGGTCTGTGCTGATAGAACATGGCAACAACTCCAGGTCGACACATCCAGCCAGAGACGACACCCTTGTCAACATCGATGGTCCGCGAGTACGTTTCACGGTCGTTACACGTGTGACTGAGAAGCTCCCAGCCTTCCGGGGCAAGTGACCTCTCCAGCCGCTCATCCCGACCTGCATCAGCAGCGCCGCGCCGGTTGAGACGGCGGCCAGGAACGGATTGCATCATAAGCCACGCATCTACATCTGTCGGCAAGGTGACATTAGCATTGGTCAGGTTCGTCAGATACCGCACCTGCACTCGCAGAGGTGAAAGTTGCATGTCCCCACTCGGGAAGTCAATCTGGCGAACATAGCCGGACGCAAGCAGCGCAGTAGCATAGCCCGAGTCACGGAGTGAAATCTGTGACGGAGGAGATACATCAGACAAGCTGGCCTCAAGGGTGTAGCGGCTGGCGGGCGTTGAAAAGGCGCCTTCCGTCACATTGACGACCATGCTCACAGACCGCGCGGGTTGTGCTACATTGTCCGGATCCACAAACAGCAGCGCTGCCATACTCGACGGCAGCACATCAGCACGCAAGCCGACACGCCAGCCATCGCTAAAATGTACTTCTGACGCAACACCTGCCTGGTTGACGACTCGTACGCAGTGGTAGTACGTAGCACCAGGCACGAGATTTAGGTTTTCCGCAGAATGGACGAGCACCTCATCAAACGGGGACGGAATAATGACCGCAACCCACGCGTACACCTGCGTACATGTCGTCGGACTCGTGCTTACGGCATAATGCCATTCCAACAACCCAGACTCTGGATCATGAGCGTGAACAGTTGCTGAGGCAAGGTTCGTGGCCACCGATACATTGGTTTCCACGCTGACGTTGCGGGGCTGTGTTGGATCGCGATCCCAAACGCTGGTTACCACAGGTGGTGTCGTGTCCACCGTAACTCCATCAGAGGTTGCGGTTGACACTAAACCAGCGCCGTTGCGCACGCGGACAGTGACATGATAGGTCGTGTTGTGTGTTAGCATGCCAGGTACAGGGCGTGCCCACACAGAGGTGTCGTTGCTCGATATCCCAGCATCAACCGCGGTGCGCCACGCAACGATATTGTCAACTTCTCCATCCGTGCCAACGGCCCACTCAGCGGCAAAGACACCTGAGTCTGGATCATGTGCGTGCGCCCACTCCGCAGATATTGCTGTCAAGTTGCTGGTAAAGTCCACATCCTCTGAGCACGTTATGCACGCCGCCCAAGAGAGAGGCAGCGGCACATAGCCGTCGGGATAGTCACGTCTACGCCTTTCCGTTGTCACCGCGTATGTGCTGTTGGGTGTGGTGCCGCCTTTGTCATTGATTTGACCGATCACTGGGGGCTGTGCAGAATGAAACAGGACACAATCAGCCATACAGCCACCAAGCCACACAACCACACGACACAATAAGAAGCGATCTAGTGCATACGAAACCTACAACCAACACCAACAGTGCCGCGCTGCACCAAGCAACTTACCGTGAAGTCCACAATGAACTCGGTGCTTGCAGACACGGTGTGTGCACTCGACCTCGTTGTGCCATGCACTGTTAAGCGATACTCACGTCCGTGTACCAGCCCGTTGGTGAGGTTCTTCACTACCATGGCGAATGGTGTACCACCGACGTTGGTGTCAGACATTGGTGCACAAGTGACAGCAACATCGTCCAGATTGGCATCACCAGTCGGAGGAGGCGAGAACTCCGTCAAACAGTTGACACACCGCTGTGTCCGACCTCCCAGCGAGGTGGACCCGAATGGGCACGCGATACAGGTCACATCCACTTCGTCGGCCGCTGTGCGTTGAATGATGTGTCCTGGGTTGCAGTAAGACAGCACATGGAGATGGCTGAAGCTTGAGTTTCCCGGTTCGCGAACGGACTGTACCACCAAACTGTGAGCAATGGCGGTAGCGACGATGGTGGAATTTTCTGTAGCGTTTCCTGTGCCACCTCCATGCCCCATCACAAAGAGGCGATCGCTCGACGCTGAGCCGGGTTTGGTGTTGGTGGACACATTCAGCGTGTTGATTGGACCGAGTGATGCCGCGGAGTGCGTCACTTTGAAGACGTGAGTCTCGGACGTGAGGCGGTCACCAACGACAATGGCCGTTGTATTAGCATCCACTGTGTTGCAGTCGACCGCCTGACCGATACCTGTGCCGTTCACCAGCATAAGCAGCGGGGCCACAAACGTGGTTCGAACGGCGTCAACCTCAACAGTTGCAGAGAACGAAGCCCGGTGGAAACGATACACAAACACCTGTCCTGGCTCAGCCGGAGACGATCTTGGGAAGCCAACCACCAGCACGTGGTCGCCCATGGCCAGCGATGAACCAAACAGATGCGCTTCGTCGGTCGCTTCCACTGCTTCAGGAACATCGAGCACGGCCCTTTTCCACACGCCCCCCTCCTCATCTCGACAAGCCAACACAACACCTGTCTTGGGTCCCCACGCAGCCAAACATGCGTCACGCATAGTTAATGCCGTTCCAAAACGTGGATCGTGGCGTGCACGCAGTTGTGTGCGTGGCTGGATGTACGCGCTGACAGAGCTGAGCTGCCGACCATCATCGATACGCAGAACCACCACAAAGCCTTCGCCTGTGATAAGGAAACGACCAGACATGGCAAGTAGCGTCACCAAGCCGCCACTAAGCTCCGAGTGATCTACACTGACGGCGACACGTGTGGCCATGGTGCCCTTGACAAACTGTGTGTTCACCGAAACTCCTGCAGCGCCATCCATGTTCAGGAGAAGCTTGTCCAACACCGATGACTCCGCCCTGTTTACATGGATTACTTTCACGACGTCATCACCAGCGAAGACGACAGCTTGCTTATTGGCGTAAGCACGGACACAGAGCAGCCGTTCACTTTGGGACGCTGTTGTTTCAATGGTGGAAGTCGCACGAAGGGCTTCAAGGTTGCTGGAGTATCGGAACGGTTTCTCATGTTTGTGCTGCGTGACTGATACAATGATGCCATTTTTCAGCCCTCCAATGACCAGCAGCGGACCTTCAGCCACAGCAACCGATTGCCCGAAGTCACTGCACATGCCCACATCGCCACCGAGTTCGATGGCTTCTTTTTGAGGTAGCAGAGCTTGGGCCGCGCTGCTCACTTCGGCCATTACAACGTCTGCTTCCAACCATTCATCCAGAGTGGGAAGTGGCTTCGAACAGCACACTGGGTCCGCGAACCTAAAGAGGCCAGATGTCGTTTGACGCACCGGACTGGTTCCAAAAAACATGCTTGCGTTGGCCCATTTTGAAGAGTTCGCGTACGTACAACCCGCCGGATCATGTGACGATTTCAGTTCCGTCTCACATGCACCGTTTGCACTGGCGCCTATGTCGACGTATGCCGAGGTATTCGTGGAAAATTCGAAGGCCTCTGACACCAAGTCAATGGTCACAGCAAAGTGGCTCAGTGGTGCCTCATTGGGGAGTCGATTCCGCATCACCTTTTGAACAAGCTCCGCGTGCACCTCCTCCCATGTGGTTTCATTTGAAGCTGCAGCACTGGCATTGTAGTGCGCTTGGGTGAGGTTGCCGTAAGGATGAAACACGTCTGTCATGTTGAAGGTGGTGTTCAGAGCCCCGTAGTCAGCTTCGAACTCAACTTCATGGGTACACAACGATTTCACGCCGATGTCATCGAGCAGAGGGCTGACAACTGCTCTCCACCCCAGAAGAACGGACTCGTTTCCTGGAAGGTACATTGTTCCGTCAGCAACACCGTTGTCATCACTGGGCGGCGTCCAATCGTGCAATGAATACGATGGAGGAGGTTGTCCCACCCGTGACACATTCACGGAGCCCACACACGGTGGAAGGGACTCCACCGCCACCCCATCACTAAATGTGTCCACGAACGTTCCGTCAGTGGCCACAGTTCGAATCGCTGCGTAATACTCGCGCCCTTCTTGCAAGCGCAGTCCAGACAGAGTCATATTGCGAATATGTGGCAACAGTTGCCACGATACCGGGAAAATGGGCGTGTCGACGTCTCGATATGAAGGGGCGCGCTGCATGATTTGCAGTTCAAAGTGGTCAACATCCCCAGTGCTCACTGACAACACATCGCTGTCAAGCACCCACGACAGTGACATGGCCGTGGTCGTTGACTGGAAGTCTATATCGACATGTTGATTTCGCGCCACTGGTACAGCTTCGTGCAGCGCCGTTCCTGCGGGTTGCACGGCATCGTACTTCAAGAACTGGACCATGTCCTCTTGGAACGTGATATTGCGGTGGCCAAGCGCACCATACATCCTCAGGTCGATTCCGTACCGCAACATCGCGGTGAACACGTCCTCGTACACGCTTGGCGAATCAGGATTGTAATTCAGCATACTTGAAAGGGATGACGGTGGTACGAGACCTGTGCCATTCGACGTGTTGTGCACCACTCCTACCACGGTCTCCACTTCATGCACAAACAAGACCGAAGGCGGGCGAGCGTGGAAGACAAATGGACTCGATGACATCACATTTCGAGTGCCAGCGGCCGTGGCACCAACCACGATTGCGTAGTACTGCTCGTTGGCCACCATCCAAAGCGAATTCAGCGTCATGCTTGTCGCCATTCGGGCGGATCGGAATGATTGCGGCACCAGCATAAACCGAAACAAGTCATCAGGAAGTTCGTCTGCATCGTTCCATGGCTCACGATCAACAGCAACAAAGTACTCTACCAGTGGCGCGCGGTGAACAGAAAATGGGGTCCATGTAACGGTCACACTTCCCAGATCAGGGTCACCCCCAGCCTCAACAACAGGGACAGTGACACTCCCTGGGGTCGGGCGTTTGAAGTCTACCCTGGCGGTGCTGGACATCACGGTACGCACCAAGCCGCTGAAAGACACAGCACTGACACTGCAGGCAAGGTCAGGTTCTGTGCTGTGCTCGGTGATGGCCAACACGGTCGCCTCGGGGAACGTAAACGTGTTGCCCTCATCCACGTCGACACATGCCCCCACCGGCCGCGAATCTCCCGATTGTGTCGCGTTGGCTACGGCCGGTGACGCTACATCGACGACCCAAGATGTGTCGCCCACGTCGATGCCCACATCAGGCGCGGAAACAAGCAAAAGGCACACATGGTGATGGTGCACCCCGGCTGTGTGATCGCGGAAGGCAGACCAGGTGACGGTGACACGATCTGCGAAACCCAGCCACTCCTCACTGTGCTCTGCGTACGCGCCCAAGCCCACGGCCCCAGCCTGTGGTGGCTGCAGCGAAAAGACCACTCGATTTGTCACATATGTGCGACTATCTCCAGACGGGGTCGACACCACGACAACTGCCACATACGAAACGCCTGGAACAAATACTTGCGCAGGCGTGACGGCAGCAGTCACATTTCGGGTGTGGTGCAGTGGGCGTGAAGCACTGTAGTTTACGGCCATGAGAGCTCCTTCCACAGGTATCAGATCAAGGGGCTCAACCACAAGCTTCCATGAATCTACACGACGCACTTCCCAAGTCAAATGTGCTGGTTGGACGTCGATAGAGTCCCATATGATGGCGATGCCCACGGCAAGCGGAGCGTACACTGTTCCCGACCCTGTGTTGTCAACGAGGACCAACGGGTCAATAGATCTGAGGCCTACACATCGCAGCCCAGACACAGTGGGAGCTGGACCCGCGTTCACAATAGCAGGGGCAGAAGTGGCGACAGTGGTGCCGCCTGCCTTGTTGAACGCCTTCACTGACACGAAAATTATGTTGTCATGAATCAGCGGTACCACACTGCTGGCACTTCGCGTCTTTGTTCCCTCAAATGTCCACGGAAGGAGATCGTCGGGCATTTCTGGTGAGGAACCCACCGCCCACTCATAGTGCTGGGGGAGAAGCATGCATGTAAGTGTCACAACAGCGAGGAGATGTACAGGCAAGCCGCACCAGCAACTTCAGACACAACAACAAAACCAAACCGTAGCACACGTACACTAATGCCTGACTCGTCGTCCACAAACCTCGTCCATGAGGCTTGCACCCCCGCATCCCCTTTCTGGTACTCCGCAACAGAGCGCTCAAAGTTCACGAACACATTGCCTGGTGTCGGTGGAGTTGGGTCGATAAACACACCGGAAGAGACCGTGGTCGACTCCAACTGTGCACCATTCGTAACATACAAGGTTGCCACGATGGTGGTGAAAAGTGGCAGGCTGCAAGCATGTTCAAGGCCTGTCGCCATGCCATGATACACCGCTGAGGCAGGGTCAGAGCCATTGAAAGGTGTCCGACGAAGCAAGTTCTCTGGTTCCTCGTCCGTTCCCAGTGACCATGCATACTCTGCCACACCACTCTCCCAGTCGTGACTGGGTTCCCACCACACATGCAGGTGTGTACAGTTACTCTGATACAGCTGGCGTCGGGCAACTGGTGCGCCATGAAACACCCCACCCACGATGGGTGGGGTGTCATCACCAGCCAGTACGTTGCGCGTGAACACTGTGGTCTTCAAACCAGCGGCTGTGGTTGCTCGCACGACGCCAACGTACTTGACACCAGGCTGGAGATCCACTCGACCAGCCCCTCGGGTTCGGTTACGAACAGGTAGGAACGGGAGCAAGCACGAGGTTGAGGTGAGCGCAGATGTGCCCCCCAGCAGCACTCTTGACTGCGGGCACACGGTCCATTCGTACGTGACGAACTGCGGCGAAACCTCGCCAAAGTGTGCCCATGCCACACCCACCCGATGAGTTTCAGACGTTACAACGACCTGCTGCATCGATGGTCCAACCGACAGGGGGGCTGGCCACAACACCACGCCATACGGCTTGGTGGTGTTCCACAGCATCTCGACAGATGCGCGGGGAGGTGCAACGGCTCGTGTTGGCAGCACCACAACCCCGTCGGAGGCGTTTCGAGCGAATGCTCCAGCTCTTGATATCGCTGTGACGTAAACAACAACAGAGGCCTCACGTGGGAGCTGTACGTTGGCCTTTGCAACCGACCTGACGTCGCCCACCCACTCATTCTGAACCACTGCTGTTCCATCAACAAAGGCAGACCATACATACCCCAGGATCCCAGACTCATGGTCGATGAAGCAGTCGAATGTGGCAGTGATGGAGTCATCTGCAGTGGTAAAATCCTCGTCGGCAAAACTCTCCGGACCATCCAGCACTATGCCTGCAAACGGAGGCGTGGGATCAACGATGGCTTCAACACGCTCTGACCACACCGTAAGACCAGCTGCATTGGTCCCTCCCACCTGCACCACCTGAAGGTGCGGCTCAAGTTCAAGGTAGGCAGCCGAGAACGCCTGCGTATCGCCTGTCATGTTGGTGCAGGTGCGGTTTCCCACCGCAGCAGCGGGCTGTCGGCAAGGACATCCGGCAGGACCTGGAATGACGACGACGGCAGCACTGGCATTGGGCTGGTACGTGGTGTTGCAGCATCCCAGCCCCGGTGGCAGGCGTTCAACCCAGTAGCACACGGTGTACTGCACAATGGGGGACTCTGCATCAGCGAAGGGTGCCCAGGACACATTGACAACGGCGTCGCGACGTGCTGGCAGCACAGGCACGGAATCGCTCGACGCAACAGTATCCCAGATGTTGTCAATGTCAATCCCCAGTGATGGAGCGTCGCTTGGTTGGAACCCAGTTCCTTCCATCGATATGTGTCCAGGAATGGGAGCCGATGCGTCCACAATGAATGGTCGGGACGACACAATCGGAGATGGCACGCCACCCATACCGCGTCCGACAGCCTGTACCACCAGTCTCTCGCCGTGTGGTACGTACAACAACGATACCGTTGTGTTGTCCAGTGGTGTGCCTTCTGTCTCAGTTGTGGTGTTGACTAAGATACGACCGGAGGCCAGGACGTCGACAGATTTAAGATTGGGGGCTGACAATGCGAGAACTCCCTTGCGGCTGGAAGCAGGAGGGCGAATCCCTTGACCTGCCCGAAACCGAACAACTTCCCACTCAATGGTGGACACTGTGGCAACATCAACAAACGAGCCAGTGACTTCAAGACGTGGATGGAACGCTTTGACGTAGTCACTTCCACTCAACGCATTGCGAGCAGTTGGAAGCAGTTGAAGCCTGCCGCCTGTGACAGCTGGTGCTCGGCTGTCAAAAGCAAACAGTGGACTTGAAGAAAGCGTCCACCCACCGGCGTGGTTGACGACAGCGAGGTGTGCCTGGTACAAGGTCTGCTGGGTTAGTGGCAGCCCAGACACGGCGTCGCGGTGACTGGAAGAGGAAAGGACACGAGGTGGTACCACTGCTACCACTCCTTCCGCCATGTCGAGAGCGTGGCTGCAGTTTGCGACACATGGTGTGACAAAGACACCCCTTGCCAAGCACCGCGCGACACACGATGACACGTTACGATGAACGGCGATGTCGTCAGCGGGAGTGATTGCCTGTACAGCCCACCAGACAAACGCTGCCACTCCAGACTCCGCATCTGTGTATGCATCCCACGTTGCGGAAATGCTGCGCGATGTTGCTTCGAGCGCATCTGTATCCAGAGTCGAACACCGCACCCCACGACTTGTTGTTGATGGATCCACCAGATGAGGTGGTGTTGCGTCGATGACGACACGATTGGAGTACGATGCACATCGAATTCCAAGTGCGTTGATTGCATGAACGGTGAAGTATACCTCGGCTGTATCGTTTCCTTGCAGTGCTGCTGCGTCACCAAGCCTTACAGACCCAACATCTTCAGCGGCAGTGGTCCAAGGCATTATATCCTCAGACCCGGGTGCAGTTCCAGCGCACCACTCAACGGAGGCAACTGTGCTTTCGCGATCTCGGGTATTCCACCGAAATCCAAGCGACGAGGCAGTGCGAACGTAAGAAACATGGCGCACTCGCTCAGTGCCGTTAATGCTCTCAACCACGGGTTTCCATTGGAGGTCCATGAGCACGCTCCCTTCTTGCGTGCACTTGCCAGTCGATGTACCATGCATACAAGGCGCATAGGTAACAGGAACCACAGAAATCGTGCAAGCAGTATCGTCAATGGTGATGGGCCCTGACTCGCTTGCGATAGCCCACGTCCCGGCACGATTGCGTGCAAATACCGTTGCGTGCACTGTGTCTTGGTGCGACACATTGCGAAGAAGAGCTGAATCTGGAACACATCCGATGCCCCGCGCATCCCCCAAGCTTGAACTGTCGGGAACGCACAATGAGACAGGAAAAGAACGCGAGAGGCCCGGCTGAAAGACAGGAGCGACGATGTCGCTACCTCTGGGCATGGTGCCCAACATGAGGACGACTTGGTCAATGGATGACTCGGGGTCTGTTGCCACCCATTCAAGGGACATAGAGGGCCGAGAAAGTAATGTGTTGTTCCAAACTGAAGCGCCGGAGGATGCGTTGAATGTTGCGACTGTGACAGGCTTCGGCCACATGGGGGCAGTTACATCCACAAGAAACCCAGCAGTGAGGTTGGACACCCAGTTACCAGCCGTGTCAGTGGCATTCAAAACCGCTCGATAGAACTGTCCGTGCTGCAAGCTTGTTGTGCCGATGACAACAGCGGAACCTGATCCGGAGGAGGTAGTGCTGCTGGGTAGAAGACCGCGTGTCCCTGTGGCAATCGTGTCCACGGCTGGGCATGAAGCATTCAAGCACAGCCCCCAGGTGAAGTTGACACTTTCCGCTGGGTTCGTGAACCCAAACCACGACAACCAAACACTTGTCGGGTCGTTGGTGAAGCCGCTGGAGTCGTAGTAGAGAGGGGTCAACCCGGCAGGCCACACACCAGGTTCTATTGATTGAGTAGCAGCAACGTCAGCCGGACCATCCGCAACAACTCCGTGCGCCAGAAGTGGCACCTCAATGAACAGAAGTACTTTCACAACAACATCATTGCGGGCACCGTTGACGGCTCGAGTTGCAACAATGACAGGCTTTCGTGCGTCCACCACATCGACAACGAAAGTGTAATTCACTGCGGACGCGTTTGGGCGCCCAACAACCAACTTGTGGTCCAGTAGCCCCCCTGCGTTCGAAACCGTGACGTTGGTGTACTCGATGCCAGACTCTGGATCACCCACTCCTTCCACGGTGGCGATGATAGTGATGTCATCCACGGCATAGTTGGATGCCAAGATATCATCAGCAGTCAATGTGCCATACATGGCAGTCGCAGCGAAATGTTCAACCACCGGTGGCGTCTCGTCAATGACCACTTGACCCGTAACAGCTTGAACGTCACCACCTGCCTGGTTGGTCACGACTACCGCTGTCCAGCATACGTCACCATGCGCAAGCCACAGGTCGACACCAGGAGTGCTTGGTGAGGAAAGCGTCGACGTGGCTCGTTCAGGCAGCCTGGCGCACGAAGAGGGGTGTGTGCGTTGGCCAGTCATGATGGTAGCAGCCGCACCATCACGCGAGCACCAAGTCTCGAAGGCGCACTGCAGTGGTCCAGATTCCGGCTCCAAGAATCCCAGCAGCGCAACGGACAGCTCCTGTGTCGATGTTTGAAACGCGATGCCAACGTGCTCCGGGACGCCGTCGAAAGGAGTGAAGTCAGTTGCGAGAACTCGCCCCGCCACAGGTGGGGTTTCGTCGTAAAAAATACCGGTGCTGTGAAGGTGGGACACCAGACCTGCTCCGTTGGCCGCGCGCACATGGGTGCGAACCACACTTCCATGCACGATGACGTAGTCCTCTGTGACTGCCATGGGTGCATCACCGAGATTTGTGAGTGGAAAGAGTGGGGGTCCATGTATCATGGAGCCACTTGTCGAGACGGCCATGCCCGAAATATTGGCAGACCACTGATTACGAGCCAACCGCGACTCGTGATCCTCACAGATCCACGCTGCCGCAACTTGCGTCATCACATTGATGAAGTTGCGATCTTCCGCAGGGTTGATCCAATCATGAAGCGCTGTGCAGTTGGGAGGTGTATCATCCGGAAGAAACACCAGCGACGTGTTGAACGTCAAAGTGGAGGCACCATTCAAAGCTTCCACCTCCACAGAGTATGCTGCCCCACGATCCATCACAGCATACACATCCACAGATCCCGAGAATGACGAGTTGGAATCCAATTGTACCTCCACCCATGGTGATATCATCGTGCCTGTCCGATTCAGAAACGCATCTTCATAGTTGGACACCTCCACAACACGGGCCCGGAGAGACACCACGCCAGACTCTTCGTCCGCTGCATTGAGATGAAGGGTCAAGTAGTCAACCCGCGGCCAGTACAGGCCACCATTCGGGCTCTTGCGGAGACGAGGGTGCACGATACGCAGCGTGGGCGCAGTGAAGTCCATTGTGATCGGATGGGGTGGCTGTGGGTATACAACTGTCGTACCAGCGCCATTCGTGGCCTCCAACGTAACGTAGTATGTGTGCGCATGGGTGAGCAGCGATGACGGCACGATCCCATTCAATGAAGCCTGTCCATTGTGGGTTTCCACCTCACTGCTGGGTGTCCATGCAACCACATCAACGTTACCAGCCGTTGATCCCACCGCCCAACGAGTGCGGGACTGCAGCATGTCCGACTCAGGATCTGGTGGACACATAGGAAAGCCACATCAAGAACGGACAGCGTGCAAGCGCACGCCTTACGCACCAGAGCAACTCCAAACCACATCAAGGGTGGGTCGGTTCTCGAAACGATTGAATCTTGTCATGTTGCACTCTGGAGGCGTGACATCCACAGTAATGTTCGCGGTCACCATGCTGGCAAGACCGGCATTGGACACAGTGAACAGAGAAAAGAAGTATGTCTCGCCGTGTGTCAGATTCAGCATCGAGAAGATGGTCGTGTGGAAGTTTGGAGCAGCGGTGAACGGAACAATGTCGTCTTCACCGACTCCGGATCCCAACGCAGCGGACGCAGAGTGCAGACCAGACTCAGGGTCTGATACCTTCCAAAACACTCTTGCGCCTAGCATCAACCACAAGATCAAATCGTGAGCAACGTCACCAAACAAAAAACAGCAAGAACCACAGGAGAAAGCAGCACGCACTATCCGTCGTGTTCTGGAAGCGAAGGTCCAGGTCTTTCGTCACGAATCGTACCCAGTCCACAATAGGCGGGCAGAAATCCACCAATGCACCACTGGACGTGGCTTGCGCTGTCCTGCCGCTCTTATCAGCCACCCGAAGGTGTACATAATATCGCTTGCCATGTGTTAGCGTGTAGTTGAAGCTTGCCCGGGATCCGACTGCATCTGACACAGCGGTAAACACATCGGGACCGGGTGGTTCTGGTGTCGTTGTGACAGCATAGCTTCGGCGCACGACCGCTGTGGTCTGATCTTCCACCCCAATCCAGGAGACGAACACTTTGCCTTCGTCCACACTCACAAACTGCGCATCTTGCTTCCACCCATCCAGCACAGCAACAATTGTCGGATCGTCTTCGTCGACCATTCGACCCGGGGTCACAAAGGTGGTCGACAACGAGGCTTGGTTGTACACCCGAACTTTAGCGAAGAGCAGCATACCGACAAAGTCTGCCACTGTCCCGGCTTCCACGGGGACAACCTGGGGACCTTCCAATGAGCAACCAACTGCCTCCGGAAGGCACTCCGGAAAGTCACCGCATGCTCCACCATCAACATCACCGGCGCACACTCCAGTGTCCAGCTGGACATCATTGTCACCCGGTGAGGTTCCTAGGCTCCACACGTGCCAGTACAGCGGCGACTCTCTGTCACCGGCCTCAATTTGAATGTCGTATCCAGCAACACTTTGCACAAACACCTGCCATGCACCCGTGGCTGCGTCAGCAGCAACGGCAGTACTCGCGTCCAACACGCCACTCTTCCCGGCAAAGGCATCTGTCACATTGTGCACAACCGGTGCTGTCGTGTCGATCGTAACGACGTTGGAGTATGCGTGGGTTTGTCCGAATGCGTTGTTCACGGTGGTGACACGCACACGGTAGTGGGAGCTATGGCGAAGCACGCCAGAAGGCAGGTACAACCACACCGCGCGTCTGGCGGGATCAGATACATGTTGAATGGACGACACGAGGCTTCCATCGCTGGGTTCATCACTCGGATGGGACATCCTCAATACTGCAAGCTCCAAATGAAGCAAACCACTGTCAGGATCGTCAACCAAGCTACTGGGGTTCCACAAACTGCTGCTTTTGTCGAAATCTTGCGCCCACCACACACGGAGCCCTCCCTCACTAGCTTGGTACACATGGCACGCTGTTGTGCCATCCTCACCACAGTTGCCGTCGATGTACCGATCATCAACCCAAGCACCATGCTGTGGCGGCGGTGAATTGTCAACGAGCACTGCTCCCGTGACGGCAGCTGTTCTCAAACCAGCGCCGTTGAATGCCACAACTGTGACAACATACACATGCCCATCAACAAGAGTCAACGATGTGATATTGTACTCCGTTCGGAGTCCCACGTTGTGGGTGCTTGGAGATGTAGAGTTCCACTCAGCCAGCACCTCATCGTCAGAGGGACGGACGTACGTGGTCTTGCCTTTTGGATGCAAGCCCAAGTCTCTGTACGACACTTCAAAGTGTGTGATGCCACTTTCGGCGTCTGTGAAGGCACCGTCATACACAACGCGAAGCTGTGTCGCATCGGACTGAAACACCAACACGGACGTATCAAACGAAGGCACGCTGACTCCGTCGACAACCGCAAAGTTGGAGCCATTCAGTGCCGGAGGCGTTGGGTCAATCAACACGGCACCTGCCACACCAACTGCCTGGGCACCCGCTCCGTTGTGGGCAATGACCACACCGTACAGGTTCACATGAATTGGGAATTGGCCACTCACAGCATCTGAAGGATACACTGAGGCGTTGCGCAACTCAAATCGAGTTGCACCAAACTGGCCATCTTGACGGGGCAATATCGTGGTGTACGCGTCCGACGACGTTTCTGATGCATCTCGCGTCACAATGGCATACTGCACGCCGACCAGCCCAGAATGCGGGTCCTCGCACCCATACTGAAAGCGTAAAGACGACGCATTTGGCACAAAATGGACAGGTACACTGTCTGGCGTTTGCTTCTCCGAGCTATTTGGATTTTCATCCAGGTTGATGACGAACAACGGAGCCAGAACGGGTGCTTCATTTGCAGTAAACCCCGCCATGCACTGGGCAGGACTGGCATCCACAGGAACGGGAAACGACTCGACGTAGTTTGTCATGCCTGAAGATGACCTCGCTTCAACTCGGATTATGTAGCGGTGCCCGTCCTTCAGCTGTGGTTGCGGGAGAAGAGTGACACAGCTTGACCGGGTTGTAGCCAACGTAAACGAAACCTCCCCACTGGTGGGATCACGACGGGTGAGTGGTCCGGTTTGCAAAGCTCGCAGTTGCACATAGTACTGGTCTAGAGGTGCCACCGGGAACACAAACGCCCAACATGCCTGCATTTGTGTCCGGGATAGCACCCAACCAGTGGTTGATACATCGGCCGCATTGGCATGCCCTGGCGTTGGTCTAACCCTGTCCAACACCATTTGGATTTGGACCTGAGCGTCTTCGTTCAGAGAGTTACGAGCCCGAAACAGCAAGAACTGGACCTGGCCTTGAACCATGCCATCTTCACTCAAATCAATGGTAAGTTGAAACGGTTCCGATGGTTTCGCCTTGAGTTGGTCGAATCGACCGACCGGTCGCCAGGTTTCATGGTCGACCTGCGTCGTGAAGTTGACAAATGCCCACTCCAAAGCTGTTACATTCACTCCGTCCTGCACCGGGGACAACTGAACCAGGTAGTCATTCTCCGTTGCATTTGTGTAGTGATACACAGAAGAGTCCAACAAGTCCACGAACTCGTCGGTGATGGTACTGCGGAACCCCAACTGCTGGAAACTCGATGCGCCCGCCGCGAAGCTGGTCCTGACAGTCACCGAAGTTTCAAGCTGTTGCGTGTTGGTGCAACGCACAACAACAAACATGGGTGATCCCGTGGTTCCTGCTACCCCCGTGACCGTGGCAGTGAGGCTGCGCCCCACGTCGCGCATGGACTGAAGCTCGCACCCTGTGGGCGACAACCCGATGCAATAGGCATACTGAAGGATGCGGCTTTCGTTCTCTTTGAAGCCGCTCCAAGCCACATGCAGCACTCCCCACGGCAACCACTTCACCGTGACACTACCGGGTTCTGGTGGGGTTTCGTCAAATGGAGGCGAACACACCTCAAGCACACGAAAGGTGAACCCAGGGAAACTCCATGAAAAGAACACGATTTCTTCCCTGATGTGATAGTAACAATTGCAATCAGTACGTTTCAGGGTGAGCGTTGATAGTTTGCGCAGTCATGCATCCATACAACGTACCAGGGGCAATACCAAGGCAAAGGAATAGGAACGCAGACGCGTGTGAAGCCGACGTCGAAGCACTGGTGGATGATAGTAACGCAGTAGAAAACCTACGCACACAAAGAGATAATGAGCACATGAACGCACAGGTTGCATCAAGTACCACAGCTTACTCGATAGGCAGCAAACACTTCCACCATCTGTTGACATGGAAAGTACCACATACAACAACCCAAGTGTCAACACCGTCCCAGAGATGAGAAGACAGCACAGAAAGTGACTCACCAATGGTTCGATCTTGAGATCAATTGTCAAGCACGCCTGGGCCCCTCCATCCCCTGCTATGAGCGTACCAGTGGGGATAATGAACGTCCTCATCAGTGTCAACCGTGACCCAAACTTGCCCTGCACCACGAAGAAGTCGAGGCCGGCAGCCACTTCCCCAACCAGCGCCACAGAAGGGATAATGGCGGCTTGAAGTGTTCGCTCCATGATATTTAGAGACGCTTCAAACTCCACCCGAAACGAGGCATCCAGTCCAGCTGCAAGCAGTACCTGAGGAAGCAAACACCATATCAGATGAACGCATGTCTGCTCTCATGACTGTCACCTGAACGAACCGGGATCCCGTAGATGAACACTGTTCGCTGGACATAGAACAAGGTCATGGACATTTCTTTGACGACAAATGGCCCGATCGTCATGGACTCTTCCAACTGTGAAAGTGTGGATCCTTTGGATGCTTTGGCACCGTCAATGCCGGCTAGGCGACGAAGGGACAGCTGCACCATCATCCGCGGTGACCGGCAGAACACACCAAACCTGCACAACAGCAAGCTGCTGCTCACCTTTCTTGTCTTGGACTTGGACTTGGACTTGGACTTTGCTTTTGACTTTCTCCTTCGTTTGAACACTTCGCCAAGCCACTTTCCCTTGGGACAATAAATAGGAAGAATGCAGTATCTGGGACGAACAAATATCGGTCAATACACACGCCACACCGCAAAACTTCATCAACATCGTACGAAAACAATTTTTGCCCAAGCAACTCAAAGTAGATCTCGTTTCGCTGGAGCCCTGCCTTGGTGTTGTTGAGTACCGGGACACGGATTCGATAGAAACTGTCGTCCTTGTCTCCATTGTTCATTGTCATTGCGTCCAGGCGTGATGAGGCTGCTCCGTTGAAGCCCACGACGAGCTCCTCGAACACGTCAGTTGTGCGAGACAGAGATACCGCAGCGGAAGGGACCCTGAAAACGTAAAACAACCCACTGGTTGAGTTGACGGCGCCACGAACGTTGGTGTCGATGGCAAGACCATTTGCCGCTGCCCAAGCACCTCGGGGCTTGACACAGTTCGTGTTGCTATCATACATCGGGTGATAGTAAAACTCGACCCGGCACTGGTAGCTGAACGAATCCTGGCAACGCAGCACCGCCATGTATGGCATCGCCATGTCACGTCCGAACGCAATGCCGCGGGCGTGTGCTGGGACTTGCACTGCTAACTGGGCTTTGGCTTCGGACACGCTACCCAAGGAAACATCGCTCACCACGTTTCCTGTCCCCGGATCGATACGATACCTGTACGCCAAGCCTTGATCTTCGCGGATGGTTCTGGAGCGAACGCAGCCACACTCACAGCTCACAAACTGCTCGTTCCGAACCTTGGTGTTCTTGTACTCCACCACCCACAGTCGACCAGATTGAACATCCAGCTGGCTGGCGCAGCTCGCCAAGCCCACGCTTGTCAGATCACTCTCAAAGTACAAGCCACCCGCGTGAACAGGCTCACTGCCGGCATGAGGCTTGAGTCGAACCAGCTGCGCACGTGTCAAGTTTTGTGGCGGGCTGTAGTGGGGCAGGGTAGTACCGTCGAAGGAAAACCGGTGAATGACACCCTGGCCTGCGATATTGTCGCTAATGTAGATGCTGATGGCGCTGTCTGACAACGGCGCGTGTTGCACAGCAATGCTGCCGGCAGTGTCAATGTCTTGCAGCTGAAACAGTCCTCCCGTTTCTGTCTTCAATACCAAGAACTGAAGCACGCCAGGACTATCCTCGTCTGGAGACAAGACGGCTATCACAGTGCGCGCCGTGTTTGCGGTGGGATTCTCTCCAGTGAACGTAAGGCACACGAAGAAACTGCTTGCAGTGTGTGCCGCGCTTCCTTGTGCAACACCAGTGGTGACATAGTCTTCAAGCAGTCCGGGTACCACAAACCTTGACTTGTGCTGTCACACAACACAAGGCGCCGAACACCGGTTAGTCTGAGTATACAGCGCGCACGCCTGTACATAAGCTTGCCTTGTTGGGGGAGAAGAGCGCTGGTGTGGCAAGAGAACAAAACCTGAGGAAGCGGACAGGGAATACAACTTTGCGATACACATCCGGCGAGCGTTCGTACACACGCAGGCAGATGAAGTTGTTGCATGCCGGTGCTAGTGACTCCACGGTGGCAAGCGGACCAGATTTCAGTTCGGAAAAGTCCAGATCTGATAGGAAGTCTTGCACATCACGATGAAACGAGGCCAAAGCTGCGCGAAGGCGGCTCAATAACTGCACATGCCACTCGAACGCGGCGACAATGACGTCGATGGACTCGCTGAACACCGCAAAGATACGTGCAGGTACAGCAAGGAGTTCGAAGTTGCTCAGAGCTGTAGACATGGCATCACTGGAAGCAATGGCGATAAACGCGCGTGCCGTTGGTGGTGCAACTGCTGCGGCGGCCAGAAGAGCCTTGAAGGTCGGAGTGCTGACAATGATCACGCTGATCGAGTGGGCTGTCGTCAAGGCTGCTAAACACTGTTGGGTTGAGGCAACGCCACCAGCAGCTACTCGAGTCAAGTGCTTCAAGCTGTGACCAACACGAGTTTGAAGGGTGGGCAATGTGTCATCCACAAACACCACTGCGCGTTGATGAGCTGGCATCAAGCGCTGAGCATGGGTTTGCAGCATGGGTCGCGAAGAAAGCGTGAACGCGTTGCATGTGTCCACCATGACTTCAACAGCGGCTTGAGAGGCGAAAAGTCGTCGCGCAGACATCCTCAAGGCTTGAGGGCCCTGATATTCTTCTGATTCATCAGTCAGAGAGTCACGGGATTGGAAGCTGGACGAGGCAACAGAAGTACTGTGCCAGCTCCGTCGCAGGGGTCCAAGAAATAGTACACCCAACAGTTTCAGGTCACGAAGGCGCGTCACGAATCGATCTCGCGCACACTCGATGCTTGGGACACAGTGCTGCACCATCATAGCTTCGGTAATCGTTGGTTGATCTCGGATAAGCGTTATGGTTGCTTCCTTGAAGACCGCGAGCCGTTCGGTCATGTCGACCTCTGTGACTTCAGCGGCAACAGCTCTCCACGAAGTGAAGCCGTCAAATTCATGAATGGCAGGTTCAAACGCGGTTGCATTGTTCGACGCTTCCAATGCATGGGATATATCAGCAGCAAGGGTCGAGATAACGTAGTTGTCATACTCCAAGGCTCGTTGGAAATCGGCACTGAGAATTACAGATGCGTTGAAGGACGCAGCTGTTGTTGCTCCATACTGGCGCACATGGGCTAGAGCCGCCTCGTTTTCGTTGTGCACCGACCGAGTTGCATTCGCCCAAGTCGATGCCAACGATGCCATACGGTGTGCGGGGCCCCAAATGCCTTCCAGCTTGGCATTCAGCTCCGTTAAAACGTCTACCACAGTGGTGCCCAAGGTTGCGTTGGACGACATGTAGCCAAGCATGGTATTGGCTTCTGCAACCCGTTCTTCGAGACGTGTCATGCTCGCTGCACGTCGCAGAAGAGCTTCAATCCTGGTGGCGACTGACAATACATCATCCACAAGACCGAGGACAAAGTCTGTGATCGCGGCTGAAGGTTCACCAATGCCGGGAAGATCGCCGATGAAGGTGGTAAATCCACCCAACACTCCCCGTATCCCCCGAGCTCGGATCAAAAGGTCCGATGCACGCTCAGCAAAAGAATTCATTCGATCCTTCAAACGTTGTACCACTTGATCGTAGCTTTCGTCACGGAAGGCGGAATCATACTGATTGTTGAAGCTTGTAGATATGGCAGATGCTCGGACCATATGCTGCGCCACTTCAATTGTGGGCGGAAGGTCCGCACCAAGCGATGCAACCGCCGCGAAAAACGAATCCAGTTGCTCCAGTTCCAAGAGACCCATGAATGTTGTGGCAGCTGCCAAAGACGCATTCAGCGATCTCACCAGCGATGGAAGCTTCTTGGTGGCTATTGTGGCGTTCCGAAGTGCGGGAACAGACACAGTTTGAAAGGTGTCTACCGCAGACGTGAGATTCGTGACATCATTGGAGGACTGTGTTTGCAGCCACTGCTGCATGAACACGTCGGAGTTGTCCAGCACGCGTTGGAGCTTTGTCACTTCGTCGAGCGCCGATGACGGTAACTCAGACAGTTTGTGATGGACAGACAGTGCCGCAAGCATGAAATTCTGCATGCCAACCACGTGCGGTGTGCCCAGATCCAGCGCGTAGCTCAGCCCACGCAGTTCCTCAAAGATGCCATGAATATCTTCAAGTCCATCCTGCTCAGTCGTGTCTGCGGTACCACAAGAGGCTTCCAAAGCAGCGAGCCGCGGAGGGGTAAAGTCATTCATTGTCGGAATCGAAATGCGGGACAGGATACCATCGACAGCCCGAATCAAGACCCCAATGCCTGCATTGTGTTCTTCAAGTCCAAGTGAAGTGTTGTGAAGGCGTTCGATTGCCAACTTCGGTCGAAGCAGCTGGATACTTGTGAAGTTTCCCATCGTGTGCATGTAGGCCGTTGCTTGTGTGTGGCGACGAGCAAGGCCCACAGCACGGTTGACAGGCCCAACTGCCCCTGATACGCTGTTCCATGCGAGTGGCGCGACCACAAGATCCATATTCGCGCTGGCGTGCTCGGTCGTGTGCCACAAGAGGGAAGCCTGGAATGCGCAACAACAGGAAACGATAGGTCAGAAGCCAGATTTCAGTACTAGTTGCAGCAGTGCACGCACCGCATCGCCAAGTGAAGTAACGCCCGCTTTAGCTCCGGCAAGCTCCGCTGTCTTCTCAGCTTCATCGACGGTGGATCTTGCCACGTCGATTGCGTTCTCCACACGACCTAGCAGGAGAGTGGTCGAGGGCGACGTGATCACAGGGAGATGCTCTGCAACCAACGGCTCTTCGATGTCTGCAAGGGCTTTCAGATCTCTGGAGCAATCCCCGAACTGCTCCGCAGCCGTAATAACACTGGACACTTTGTTGATGTACGGATCTGCCCTTGATATGAAGGTGGTCACTCTGTCCATGACCTGGTCGGCAATCAGTTTCACGCGAGAGACTAGGTTGCTTACACCTGCCACCACATCGCCAATGATGGACACCTTGTTCAACAAATCTGGCGGAATCGGCGCCTTGTATGCTGAACAAGCTCACGCAGAGCACGTACGATGTGAGCAACAGTGCAAGCAAACACAACACAGATAACCCCGAAACGAACCGAAGCCCATCAACAGCTCAGCACCAGCTGCGAGCAAACTGAACTCATGACCAAGGAAGTAACCATTAAAGCGAGCAACGTTTTGTGACGCTGCTTCGAACTTGATGTCAAACATGCTAATGAGCACATAGACTGTATTGGTCAGAGTGAGGGAGGCTGTTGCACCCCCTTGATCACTTCCCCAAGTCTTGGACCACACGTTACGCTTCCCAAGTGGAATTTCAAGCAGCGTGAGGGACACCAAACTCAGGCGTCGTCGTCGAGGACGAACATCCGCATGCAAGTCTTGGTTGGTAGGCTGTTCAGTGATGCCCAAGTCGTACAAGAACCACCGAGTTTCTTCATCCGCGTGGATGTGAAGAACTGTGACGTAATCACCAATGAGGTGCCTGTGCTTGTCACAGACGTCGATACAGTGCTGTTGGCATTTCACCACGTCGCCAGACACTTCCATTGCACATTTTCGCTGGATGCATTCCTGGTTGCATGTGCGCGGGTGCAACGTCTGCACCACCAACATCGTTTTGAATGAGCACCATTGTAGAAAACAAGCCAACTCAAAAGCTGCAGCACACCACGAACCTCAAGCTCTGCGACTAGTTGCCTTCGCAACCGAGATCTCGTAGACACGTGCAAGTCTGCGCTGTGCCAGTGCTTGAAACCAGCAATGACTCGGGCCCTTGTTGGCCTAGCTTCTTCCCCAGGCCACGCTTCAACAACATCCAACAGCGCTTTCTGAGCAACTTCTTGATGCTGCCGGTATGCATCAACCGTGATTGAGTGACATGCAAGGGCTGGCGACTCGACGTCAGAGGCATCACATTCGTCGCGTGAGTGGTGCTTCCATGTGGAATGAAAGGCTGCGGAGCGTTGCCTGCCAAAGCTATGCAGTGCATCAATAGCCGCCACACGGACGGTCGCATGATTGTGGTCGACCCATGGAGAGACATACGGCACAATGGCAGGGTGCCGTGTGTTGCCCAAGGCAGCCAGAAACGTGACAACAGTGCCCACATGCTCTCGGTATTCTTGGCTCGTCTGTGATGGACAAGCACCCAGTACACGTCATGACTCATGCAGCTGTTGTGAGTCACAACTTGTGACTCACGCAGAAGCGGTGGAAACGTACAGCAACATCGTGCACAGAGCGCCTTACAAAATCTTGCTTCGCGTTATGAACCCACTCCCACCTCTGCACATCTGACGCGCGCTTCCACACTGCGTGTGCTGCGACTCCGTGCAATGGGGCCTGCATGCGCAGCCATGTTTCTTGCTTTGAAGGCGACAATGTCTCCCACTCTTCATGGGCAGATAGCGTCGCCTCGCGAAGCCGGCGTGAGTGGGTACCCACATCGGCATGATTGAGACGCCCGAAACACTCGCCCAGGGACGCCACTTCTCGCGCGGCCAAGCTAGGATGGAAGGTATGCAGTTTCTGTACCAGAGTTCCGAAAGCAAAGAGAGCCTGACATACGCACACATGCCAGTCAGTGAGAGCTGCGGCGCCGATTGCAGCGATTACAGTGAGCACAGTGGCTACAGGTGCCTTACCGAAGAGGAAACGTGGTCACGCAGGAGGCACGAATGTTGTGCGCGGCGCAACACATCATGCTCCACTGCATCTCTCTCGAAACCCGCCAGGCGCCCAACAACGTGCAACAAGTGAGGACTGGGCTCTCCAGACAAGGTTGGCAACGCTTCAAGCACCTCCGATGCAAAATGCGCCACCGCAGGCTCGTGGTACTCTGGAGAGTCATCCACGATTCCGTCACGCATATCCGCAGCCGTTTGCAACAACCCTACCAGCGCCACTTGTGCGGTGGGAGAGTCAAGTGATGTCAAAACGCCAAGCGCAGACGACACCTGCATTGGATTTAGCAGAGGATCGGGACCATCTCCATCCATGGCGGCTTCCGAGCCCGGTGGCACGTACTCGGACCAGCGGTCCACAAATCCAAGATAGTGTTCGTGCAAGAGCGCTGAAGCAGCCTCTGAGAACGTTGCCGGGTTGGCTTGTGCAGCTTTGCGCAATTGGCTCCAACACTCCAAGAGCTGTGGGGAGTGGTGTGACGGGTCATCCACGTCCTCCATGCACCTCAGCATGCTGAAAAGCTCCGAGGCTTGGCCCGGCGCACTTGTCCGTTCGTCGCGCTCGCTTGCGTGTTCATCATCCAATCCAAGTCGTACCGGCTTGGTAAGTTCTAGCACTTCGCTTGGAGTAAAGGTTGGCATCAGGGGCCCGCTTTGCATCCCTTGGAGCGACCGGCGAGCATGTTCTTCGTGCTGCGCGGTGGATCCCGTGACACTGCGTTGGTGGTGCCGCGCGTCACGCTCATCCTCAGGGATGTCATCATCGGTGTCTGTCTCAGGCAGCAGGCGTAGGTGACCCTGTACAGATGTTGTGGCGTCTGGATTGCCACGGAGAAGAACGGTGGTTCCGCCGCGACCCAAGGGTTGGAAAGAGTGAGCGCCGTGAATACGATGGCCGTGCCGTGCGGCGTGTGTATGCATGTCCTCCGTGCTTCCTGGCATCCCCACGTGTGCCAGCAGCGTTGCCTTCACCACAAGGTGGGAGTGCGCCCCACCAGGCCCGGGCGCAGCATGTGGAGCAACAACGTCGACAACGTGCTGTGACTGGTAGCGTAGCTTGACATCTTGAGGCGACACTGTCGGCACTGTCATGCGAGAGTAGCTGTCCTGACCCCGCGTTCGCGTAACATGGAGGCGTGTGTATGGCGCTTCCCACACATCATCAGTGGTCCCAGCATCTGATGACCCGAGAGCCGTTGGGTCCAGTTGCACTGAGTAGGCACTGGAACTGATGCCCGAGTCGTCCACCTCTCCGTGGTGCGTGTACTCGTGCACAGCGGGCTCCACACCGTTGTCGTTTGCAAGGTGACGAACGGACTGATGTGGCGGCAGTTTGACTTGGTAGAGCCCCAGCAATCCCATGCGCATCATGCGAGCACGGTGAGACATTCCTGCTGGCCAGTACACCTGGCCGACAGTCCCGTCTTCCCACGCTTCGAACAACCTGCGTGAACAAACCACCCCCCAACAAGCCCACGAGAGTCAGCAAGTGTTGGTGCCACTCCTGACCAAACACTTCACCCCAGCTCTCGCAAACCCGCGAACGCACACATCGTCGTCAGGGGATATTATGGCATCCAAGCTCGCAGTTGGACCCCCCACTGACTCGAATGGCCACTTCAGTCCGGCAAATGACGTCGCCGATCCCGACGGATCTCCCCTGGCGTGGTCTCCTTGCAGTCGGCGTTGGAGCAGCTCTCCACTCCCGCGCTCCACTCGCAGTCGAACCAAACATCCAGCACACTGGGATGCATTCAACGGGGAGTCAGTGTCGTCCAAGGCACCGGTCACGGGGTGGGTGCATCGCCCTTGTCGCGGGGCCACCGCGGTCAGTCCAACGCGCATCCGCAGTCCCAGTTGTCGGTCACTGGCATCCCCAGACTGGTAGACGTCCTTCAAAGAGTCCACAGTCGGCCCTTGATGCAACTGGTACTCATACATTAGATGTTGCCGCCGCGACACGCGGGAATGGTGCGGCACGGGAAAGGCCGCACCACACACCAAATCAAGTCGCCGGCTGGCACCGTCCTTGCCATGCACCGCTGTGCACAAAGCCAGCGTCACAAGCAGTGCTGTACGCAGAACAAAAGAAAGTTGCTGTGCCATTGCGAGGCACCACCAATCGACCACCGTGTCACCATGCAACGAACGGGGCGAGGGTCGTGATTTGATGAGGGTTGGTGGGGCCAAGCCCGCCACGTCGAGAAAGTGCTAAAAGTGACAATCGGCTGACCAATTGACAGCGTGTTTTCGTGTTTTGTGTTTTTTGACTGAACATGGTCCCAAGTCCCATGTCCCTGGTCCGTGCAACCATCACGCTACCACCGGCGCAGGGGTGTTCCATCAAGCACGCCCTCTTCTTCTATTGTCATGCTTACGAGTGCAGTGCGTGTCCGAACGCCCCGTTCCCACGAGTGGTCACGTAGGCGAACGTCACAAAGTGTGCAAAACGCGGACTGTGTTTTGGAAAGTTGCGAAAATTCCTCGGAGAGCTGCTGTTGACGAGCCTGCAGCCCAATTGCATGTTGATCCCTTTTTGCGATGTTGACCATAGCGGACGCGACACAACAAACGCACGACGACCAAGCACGGCTCCGCTCCAAAGAAAGACGTGGGCGCTACGACTGCGTGTGCTGACCCACCGTCGTGGCCGTCCCGCTCCGGCGCTGCAGGCTTCTTAGCTGCTGGGTGACCATCCCCGCTTGTGTGTGATCCCCACTCCAAATCCACCCCAGCACACCGTCACCGTGGAGCCACGCCACCAAGCATGCAGGGGCAAGGGTACAAGGGACGAGGTACAACAGAGCAGGTTGGGACAATCCGTAAGACACCATGGCGTACATGGAGGCGCAGACTCCTACAACGTAGCCCGCGCATGACGGGATCGTCAGGCGTAGTGTGCGCCGTCCACGGCGCCTTGTGACAGCCATGTCAACGTGTGGCTGCTGCTGTTGCTGTTGTTGCTGTTGTTGCTGTTGTTGTTGCTGCTGCTGATCAGACAGCATGTGCTGCCGAAAACCAGGTGGTCCACCCCTCGCGCGAGCGGTGCGGTTGTGACGACCCAGCTCCAGATCCGCACCCACCGCCATGCGGCCCGCGCCCCGTCCCATCCCGTCGCTGCCATGTCCTTCCGCAGTGCGTTCGGTATCACGGTCGAGGCACCCCTGTGACTTGGCGTTCCAGCGCCGCTCCGCCCGGCGCAGCATCGCCAACAGCAGGCCAGGGACAACAATGTCTCCGTTTCCAAGGGACAACAACCCGGCCAAGGCAAGGGTGCCATCGTTGGAGGAGTACCACACCGGGAAAGACAACATGGCTGGAAGCTGGTTCCACGAGATAGTGGCAACCAACCCACCGTGAGAAAAGTTGCAAGGCGACACCTTGAACCCCTGTGCGTACCTTGAGAGCCACCGGCACTGCCTCCGCTGTATCGGCACCGGCTATCGCGGCAGTGACTGAGACATCAAAGAAAGAGAAAGTAAACCCACAACAAGCCAGGGCATCGTGCACCGTGCAGGATGCAGCAAGGAAATCAAAAGGTGACACACCTGTGTGGACCGGGTTGGCTGCTTGTGCGCTGGCAGCTTTTTCCATGACTGCCGTCGCAAGGAACATCATTAGCAAAGTGTGTTCGCTGGCAGCAGCTCACACCGCGCGATGCGCACCATTGGAGGAAAAGAACGATGCCGAAAAGAAGACAAAAAAGACATCATACAGCGCCAAACCCAGCAGAGCAATGGTGGCCACCTGCGGTCGAAGCACATGTGACAGCAAGGGTTCACTCAGCCAGAACCTCTCACGAGAAACACCAAACAGGCCCAGCAGCACCTTCAAATTAGGAAGTTGCAGCAGGGAGATGGAGAAGAAACACGCCCCAAGAGCTAGCATGTTGCCAAGCATCCAACTTCCGGACATGAGCCACGCAACACCAACCCTGGACCATGGCTGTCAGCACAGCCGGCACTCGACTGGGCGGGAACACCCACGAACGCACTCGCACGCACCCAATGCCCAAAATCACGGCAGCAATACCCGATACGCGCACAAGATTGCGTCTGTAACCATGCGTCTGTGGCCCAGAAGCTCCATACAGAAACGATGCGAACAGCCGTGACACACCAAAGCAAAGGGGAAACGTGGTGTATGCTGCGCACGCACGAGCTGATGGTTACTGCTGCACACAAGGCAGCAAGGCCGCACATAGCGTACCGACAGCCATCATGGTCACGAAAATCACAACCAAGAATAATGCCGACGGGATTTGGGTCATCATGAAAAGGAGCAACAGCAGTACTGATGCTGCGACAATCATGAGTCGTGACTCACGACTCGTGAGTACGAATGAAGTAACGAACGCGTGGGCATGGCAGAACAACGTACCAATCACGGGCATGCATAACGCTGATCGCACACCGATCTCAGCGTCAGATACCAGCTGGCTCAGGCCGTTCACAACGGCAGACACATGATCGCCGCCGCTGGCATCGAATGTGTGTGTGTACCACCGCCACACCAGCGGAGGAAGCACAGCGCCAGCAGTGGCTGTGGCAGTTAAACACGTCGCTGAGATCATCACGCCATGCCATAGTGATAGAAGCATCAACACAAAGACGCTGCGGAGTGCGCTTCACATGAACACAACGCTGCTGTGCAAGCTGCTGCTAGCAAGCACACCAAAACAACAAAAAGAATAGCAAAAAAAGAAGAACAAGAAAACAGACACTGCTAGTGCGAGTGCGACATGTACTCGTGGACGCTCACTCGCAATGTAGAGAGTTGTGCTTCTAGCCTGCTGTGGTGGTGATGGCCTCGTATCTGGCGCGAGCCACGGGCGGAAGGCGCATGTTCCGGCGTCACGATGATGGCTTCGCCGGCCTCCAGCAGTTGCAACGTGGCGGGTGCCCGTTGCTGGTGTGTCACACCGTGTGTGTATGCCGTCGAGGCATTGCCTACACGTTCACGTCCCGCAGCTGCCTCAGCAACAGCCACTCGGCCCACGTAAACTCCGACTTCCTGATTTCGCCCGCCACCATGCACTTAGGGAGGCACAACAACTCAGGATCACAGCCCGGATGCGGATGCTGACGCAGATGGAACGGGGGCGGGGCGACGGGTGGAGGGTGGGGGCACTGTCCGACCAACAACAACAACAACAACAACAACAATAACCTCCGTCTGTTGCCGAGCGCTGGTACCAGGTGGGGCAGATGTACTGGAACGAGAAAAAATAAACAGTCTGCCCACTTAGACAACAGCACGTAGCACGGGTGGTGGAAGTAGTGGTGGTGCACGCGTACCACCGAGGGGCAGCAGTGGGCGGCGAAGAAAGGGCGTGGTCAGCAGGTGCACGCCCAGGTCCAATACCGGAGCAGACACCGGCGCTGGCGTCAGCATATGCTTCCGACCTGCTCCACCCACCAACGGGCCACCGTGGTACGTTTCGTTTCACAACAATTGAGGACGTCACGATGCATATCACAAACAGGGAGACGTGCGTGTTGGCCGATTATGAAACGACAGCTGTGAGCTATGTGCGTGTGTTGTTGGCATGGCCATCAGTTGCAGGTCCGGCTGTGTAACAGCCTGTTTGTCCAGTTTATCCTTGCACATATTCTTTGCGAAGTCTCCCAACTCAGGTGCAGCGGTGAACGGCGTTGGTGAAGCGCCCACTGACAGCGTGCGGTGTGGTTGCCCTCGTCGCTGCACCGAGGCTTCCGCATATGGATCGTCCATGAGCGAGTGCAGGTGTACTCGGGTTTCGTGAGCGATGAGAACATCATTTGGTCAGTGCCAACATGCGTTGGTCCACAGCGTGATGCGTCTTGTGTCAAGGCCTTTGACTCAAGGGCTCATGAGCGAGAACCACTACTGCAGTGTGTGCCACCTGTTTGATGGAACAGAAGGGCGATGTGCTTGTAGGTTGGAAACACACACACGATCAACACGTGTCCTGCAACAGCCAGCGGAAGCCCCATCCCAAGCCTTGCGTTGGCCAGTAGTAGCAGTACATCCAGAATGAATCCATCATGCCGGCAACTCGAAGTGCGGGAGGAAAGAAACAGAAGTTCTGTTTGCGCGTAGAGGGAACACAGGTTGAGAAGCGAAAACAGAAGCTCACGACACACGAGAGAGCGTTGTACCTGCGTGGCACCGTCAGTGTATGGATCACCCGTTCCGAGAGATCCAGTGACGTGGGTGGTCCCAGGAGGGCACGTGAAGTAGTCTTGGGGGTTGGAAGCAGGCCAGTACACCCCGACTTGGCCTGGTTACTCACTCACCAGTGGTGAGGTACACGTGAGCTGAAGGCATCTTTCTACCACGCGGTTACATTGGCGCACCTGTGAGGTTGAACAAGGCGGAGTTGCAATACGGCTGCACCTTGCTGCGGTTGCCGGCAAAGTCGAGCATGATGCAAGCGTACTGGTCGGTCGTGTAGGTGAAAACACCCAAACTGAAGCAGCATACCATCACACATGTTATGTCATGTCATGTCGAACCCCGTCCACGAGCCGGCTTGCACTCACTAGTAGCCCTGAGGGCAGATGGAAGATGGAGGCGGGTGACGCGTGAAGTTTGCCTGTGGGGATTCGTTGACCCAACATCAACGCACCGAGCCATCAGCAGTGACAACCGAAGAGCCCAACACCCAGTGCTGATGCAAGCAACTCGCGCCAGCAGGCCACACTTGGACAACCTAGACGAACCGGCAGAGTATCAACCTGAACCAAAGGCCCATGATCGGGATGCACAGCCAAAACACGAGGCTGCCGGTCGGCAGAAGCCGCGGACACTGACATGGTGACGCACAACAGCATCAGCGCCACTGAAAGCGAAAGCAAGCGAGTTGGTGGTGTCATCCTTGGCGCCTGCAGTCCCAACGGAGTGCTCACCAAGTGTGAGTTGCTGGGTACAACACCAGCATGCCGCAATCATCAAATGTCCGCACGTGACCGTCATCGATCCATGGTGAAGTTGAATGGTGAAAAGTATGTTCGCAATGTGTCGCAGCATTTCCGATGGCATTTTTCGGTGTGAAAAATTGGCAAGGCCTTTGCTGTGCTCGTGCATTGACACGGATGCACACAACACGACTGCTTGATGCCGAAACATGAGAGCGGTACGCGGTTTCGTTTCCACGGTGCGCACCGTGCGCATCACACGATCATTTGCCGCGTTCGTGATGCCGCAGCAACATGCTCGGCTCTGTGCTGGCGTGTGGATGATGATCCTGGTGGCGGCTGTTACAGCTCCGCGCTCTGCTGCAGCAACAGTGAACACCACCTGGACGGCTGGCGCGTCCGCGTTTGTGAACGGTGGTACAACTGTGGGCGCTGATCCAACGCAAGAGCTCTTCGCCATCGGCCAGACGGGGACGGCGTATGTCTATCAAGGCTACCGCCCCATTCCTGGTGCCTGGAGGCTTGTCAAGCAACTTGCTGCTCCGTCAGGGGCGAGGGACTTTGGAACAGGGACGGCAGTGTATGGTAGTGTTGTGGCAGTGGGTGCCACGGGTTATTCCAACAAAGCCGGCACTGTGTACGTGTTTGCCCCGAATGATCTGAACAATGTCGAAGGAGACTGGTCGCAACTATGGCAGCTGAACCCGAGCGAAGCTGGCATTAACATGTTGTTCGGGTATGACATTGCCATGACATGTGGCACGACTCGATGTTTCATGATCGTCGGCGCTCCTTTTGCTCACAGTTCTAAAGGTGCGGCGTTCATATTTGAAACGGCAACAGCTGACCCGACAGCTGCGTGGACGGAGGTTGCACGAGTTGTGGACTCGGTTGCATCGAATAGTTTGGCCCGCTTTGGCGACTCGGTTTCCATTTGCTCTGCAGGCGTTGCGCTTGTGGGCAGCCCCCGCGGCAATACCGGGCAATTCGCTGGTGGTCGGGCGCTGGCGTATGGTCGTGACCCTTCAACAGGAGCGTGGACGGAGAACGTGGCGTTCTCACCGCCTGGATACCGCAACTTTTACGAGCGTCTAGGGTCGGCTGTTTCAGTGGTTGGCACGTCCTCATCGGGAGTAATCGCTGTGATTGGTGCTGCGGATTGGGGCATGGTGCTGCGCGACAATCAGCTTCAAGACGAAACAGGTGCTGCGTTTGTGTACCGTCTGTCGGACCCAACAGACCCATCCAGTGCTTGGACGTTTCTCGACGAACTGGTATTCAACCCAGTGATCGAGGGCGGCCGTTTCGGAAGTGGCGCCGTGCTCCAAGGTTCTCGGATAGTCGTCACTTGTGGAACACAGCAAGCAACTTTCGTGTTCGAAGCGGAGAACAACGGTAACATCACGACAGCGGACAAGTGGGTGCAGGTGGCGCGGCTGCCGTCACGCGGACCCGCGTTTCGCGTGGCCATCACTCCCGCAGCCAGCATTGCTGTTGCGATTGGGACACAAACATCCGTCTTTGGGAAATCAGAGACGGAGGATTGGAGTGACAAAGTTGTGTACGGCGCACCTGACGATGGTCTGGGCACTTCCGTTGCCACTTCTGCCGGCATTGTGTTGGTTGGCGCAGCTGGCGTTAACGGTGGACAGGGCGCTGTACAAGTGTACGAAACGGGTGACACGGAGGGCTCTCAAACTCTGCGTTCCACCATTGTGGCGCCAGACGGTGGCGCCTTTGGTACTGCGGTGGCTGTGCATGCGCCGGCTTCTGGTGCGGGTGGTGTGTTAGCCGTTGTGACGGCGACTGGCACCAACAGCGGCTTCGGCTCGGCGCATGTGTTTGTCAGCAACGGGGAAGTCGGCAGTGGCAACGAGTTTTCGTTCACCGGTGCTACAACGCCACTGCTCGCCAATGATGGGGCCTCAGATGCTTCGTTTGGCACTGCAGTTGCGTGTTTCACGGACGGCGACAGCACGCATGTCGCTGTGGTTGGGTCGTTCATGTACGGAGGTGGGGTGGGCCGTGCGTACATTTTCACGGCAGACACCACAGACCCCCTTGGCACGTGGTCCTTTGCCGCTGAGCTTGCATTCACAAACGCGACCGGTGCAACAGCTAGTTACGGTCCATGGTTTGGAAAAGGTGTGGCCATTTCATGTGATCACCCCACCCTGTGCTTGGCATTCGTTGGTGCACCGTTCACCACGCAGTTTGGGGTGGAGTACCAAGGATCGGTGTACCTGTACACTGCACCTCGTGATGCCCCGGGCGTGGGAATGTGGTCGTATGCCACCCAACTGCGCAGTCCCACCGGCGTGGACTTGGGAGATTATCCAGCCATTGGCACTGCGGTGGCCGTGAAGTTTGTTGCAGACGCCAACTCCTTGATGGTGGTGGCGGGGTCGCACTACGGCAGCGGTCCTTCGACGCCCAGCACACCTGGTACTGTCCACGTCTGGGTTCCTAACCCCTCCGGAAACGTGGCTGATGAGTGGACGCAGCAGGTTGTGTTGGAGCCAACCGACACGACTTCCACTGTCGAGTATGGCTTTGCTGTGGATCTTTCTGACGATGGAAAGTTGTTGGCTGTCGGGGCGTGGAAGCTGTCAAGTGGAAGGGTGTACTGTTACTTGCGGACATCGCCGGATGGCACCAGCTGGTTGCTGGTTGACACCCAAGACTCTGTCTCTGGGTCTGGCTTTGGTGGCGTCAACGCAGTGGCAGCCAACAACCCCATCGTGATTGCTGGAGCAACGACTGGGAACAATGTGGTCTTTTGGCGCGGCTCGGGCATGCTCGTTCCTTCGGGTTTGTTGCCTGCGGCACTGGTCCACTCTGGGTGTGTTTCGTCGACGTCGTCACCGAGCGCGTCATGTTCTGCCATGGTTCTTGGCCCGGGGGAACATGTGTTGACCACAAGCAACCTGTGGTCCTATTCAACGCCGCTCCACTCCAGCATGAGCGTCCACGACGTGCCTGTTTCGTTTGTAGGGGCGGGGCATGGCGATGGTCGTGTCAGTGTGCGGATCAGCTCGTTGGAGCTGCATGACGCGTCCTTTCTGTTTCACGACCTTGACATTGTCGGCGATACATCCGCCCACCCTGCAACAGGGGAGATCAACGGCGGCGCTTTTCGATTGGTTCGCAGCAGCGAAGGTACCGACGCCACGCTTACCCTCTCTGTGTGCTCCGTCACAGGTGGTTCTGCCACACGGGGTGGGTGTATCTACTCTTCCGGTGGTGGTGTTGTCAAACTGCAAGGGACAGAGGTGTTTGGTTGCACCGCTTCTTTTGGAGGCGCGGCGTATGTGACGGCTGGGTCTACGTTGGACTTGTCATCATCGTCCCACATTCATGACACCACCGCGGATGTGGGCGGGTGTATCAGTGCGGCGGCGGGGCACGTGTCGGCGACAGACTCCAGAATTGCGGGTTGCCGCGCGCTGTCTGGCGGCTCGATGTTCATGCAAGAGGGCGCCACCGCCACTTTGGAGAGGTCCACGTTGTTTAACAACACCGCCACGGACCTCAACGGCGGGGCCATTGTGGCACAGGGTTCGTCCGTCACTCTGCAAGCATGCACACTGCGAGGAAACACGGCGACTCGTGGAGGCGCGGTATTCGGCACTATGCGGAGCTCCGTCACCATCACAAACTCGTCGTTTGTCGACAACAGCGCCACAGGGGACGGTGGTGCGGTGGCTCTGGAAGTCAGCTCACTCACTGTGTCAGCCTCACAGTTCGTCGCCAACACTGCGGCACAGAGCGGTGGCGCATTGTTCCTCACGTCAACCTCCGCGACGCTGAGTGAAGTTGACCTGATGTACAACACCGCAAACGCGGGTGACGGCGGTTGCGTGTCCCTTCTTTCTTCCTCGGAGCTAGACATGGTGCAGGTATCCGCGGTAGGGAACACCGCATCTGGCCTCGGTGGTTGTGTTTCCAGCTCTGCCAGCGCTTGCTCCATGTTTGGTGGGTCTGTGACCGCATCCACTGCTGTTGAGGGCGGCGGTGTGGCTTGCCAAGGTGGAAGCGTCGTGCTGGACGGATATGCTGTGTTGAATGACAACGTCGCCGCAACACGAGGCGGGGGATTGGCGTCCCACCTTTGTTCTGTGGCGCTTCGCAACAGCAGTGTGACAAGGAATGTTGTCACGTCGTCGGGTTCCGAGGCATTCACCAACGGCGGGGGTGGAGCCAGCATTGTGGCGTCAGGGCCTGGCGGATCCACGGTGATCAACATCACCGCGGCAGCTGCTTTGGAGGACAATTCATCGCCGCGCGGCGACTCCGATGCTTTGTTGCTTGTGACGGATGAAGACTGTAGCGCCGCAGACATGGCGGTTGTATGTGCCGCCCAAAGCGCCAATGCGTTAATGGAGGTGGTTGTCCCGTTGGTGTCTCCAGAGGATGGCGGTTCGCTGTTGTGGCTCAACCGGCCGCCCTTTTTTGCTCCCCTCCCTTTGCAATACGAAGACCACCAACCGACCACTCCGTGCCGTGTCACAGGCATGCCTGTTCGTGTGAACACGTCAGCAGATACCTCCATTCCCCACACGATTGCCAGCGGAGTGCCCTTTCCACAGTTCGCTGTGGCCTTGTTTGACGTGTACGGCAACGTGGTGAAGCCCACGCCGGGAGACACTGTGACTGCGGTTGTTGAGGACTCTCCCAGCCTCTCCCTGGCTCGTGTCAGCGGGTCCACGCTCGTCGCCGCCAGCGGGGTGGACTTTCGGTTCGCTGACTTGAGTGTCTTTGGGCTTCCGGGTTCGTCAGTGAACTTGACGCTGGGACTATCCGGCTTGCCCTACGGTGTGTCGCAACTCGTGGTGCCGGTGACTCTGTCTCTGTGCCCGCAAGGAACCGCATTGGGAGCTGACAACGTCACATGCAACCCTTGCCAGCTTGGCTGGGTCAGTGCGGGAGGAGCTGTCGGCAGCGCATGTCAACCGTGCCCAGCGGGTACGTACCGCGACTCCGAACACCTGGAGTGCCAACCGTGCGGAGGAGCAGACTTGTACTGTGGGGCAGGGAGCAGCGAGCCCACTCGTGTGTCAGAGGGGTACTTTTCTGTTGGTGGGGCCTCTGCAACTTCCCGAACTGGGCAGGAAGAGTGCGCACCAGGCACATACTGCTCGTCTGGTGTGCAGTCGGCGTGTGGGTCACATGCTGTGTGGTGTGGTAGAGGTGTCACGACGCCAGCACTTGCCGTGGCCGGCACCTACACCACCCCCGCTGATGGCAGCGCAGACAATCGAACAGGAACTTCTGACTGCGAAATGGGTACGCTAGCGTGTTTGTTTCTGCTGCCGCACTTCCCCTTGTCTCACCAGGTTGTTGTTGTTGCCCAGGCCACTATTGTGTTGGTGGACTGAGGTTCAAGTGCCCAGGCGGAACTTTTGGTGGCGAGGCCGGGCTGAAGGCGCTGGATGAGTGTGGCGAGTGCTCCGCTGGATACTATTGCCCGTCGGGTAGCATCAGTGGCCAGGCACATGTGTGCGGCGAGGGCTACTACTGTCCCGCCGGCAGTGGGAGCCCAGTGGCACCAAACCCAGGACAGCAACTGGCTGGTGGCGGCACGACGACTCGCACCCATGTGACAAGCTGCGACGCTGGGTACACATGCAGTGGCGGAATGCCCTCTGCATGTCCTGCTGGTCGGTATGGGTCAGACGGTTTGTCATGTGTGGATTGTGGCAGTCCGGAAGTGTTTTGCCCTGGTGCGACGGGCTCGCCTGAGCGTGTTCGTGAAGGTCATTTCAGTGTTGGTGGTTTGGGCAACACGACTCGCACTGGTGAGGAAGAGTGTGTGGCGGGAACGTATTGCTCGTCAGGACTTGTGTACGACTGCGGCTCGAGTTCAGTGTGGTGTGGGGATGGCGCTTCCAATCCATCGGCTGCACAGCCGGGTATGTACACGACTCCCAGTAGTGTGAATGACACTCGGAGGACAGGTGTTTCACAGTGTGAGCCAGGTGAGGTGCTGGGCCACGTTAGGCAGTGCTGTTCGCTTGGGAATCCTGTTGTCGTTGTTGACATTGCCCTTGTGTGGCAGGTCACTATTGCATTGCTGGTCTACGCAACCCATGTGCTGCTGGGCGGTATGGCGACGCACCTGGACTGGCTTCGTCTGATGAGTGTGCCGAGTGTTCAGCTGGATACTATTGCCCGTCGGGTAGCATCAGTGGCCAGGCACATGTGTGCGGCGAGGGCTACTACTGTCCCGCCGGCAGTGGTAGTCCCGTCCTACCCGTGTTCGGTGAGCAACTGGCTGGTGGTGGCTCGATGACGCACACACATGTTGTCCAGTGTGTTCCTGGTCACACTTGTGACGGTGGTGTCGCCACTCCATGTCCGACTGGGCGGTATGGGTACGACAACTTGTGTTGGGATTGTGGTGGTCCGGCATACTACTGCCCTGGCGCCACGACGAATCCCGTCCGTGTGTCTGATGGCCACTACAGCGTTGGAGGCACGAGTAACCTCACCCGGACAGGGCAGAAGGAGTGCGCTGCGGGGACGTATTGCTTTGGCGGCGAATGGTTTGACTGTGGCTCCGAGGCTGTGTGGTGTGGGGGCAGCACATCCAACCCGACCACTGCGCAATCTGGGTTTTACACCCTTCCTGTGGGCGTCAATGCCAGCCGTCGTGTGGACGAAACGGAGTGCGAAGCAGGTGCGAAGAGGGTGGAGTGCCTCGTGCGGTTTTGGTTCGGGACTGACTGGCGTGTGCTGTGATTGTGTTTGTGAGCCCACACAGGTCACTTTTGTGTGGGTGGTCAGCAGCATGCATGTCCAGCTGGCACGTTTGGCGGCGAGGCCGGGCTGAAGGCGCTGGATGAGTGTGGCGAGTGCTCCGCTGGATACTATTGCCCGTCGGGTAGCATCAGTGGCCAGGCACATGTGTGCGGCGAGGGCTACTAC
>Ga0213833_1000401_pt1 | contig 46740 bp, 60 predicted proteins | sample SWATP21_FD_160575 | JGI IMG/M metagenome (GOLD analysis project Ga0213833, IMG submission 160575) | Coastal seawater microbial communities from Marineland, Florida, United States - SWA TP2 #1 | ecosystem: Environmental > Aquatic > Marine > Coastal | place: USA: Florida | collected 2016-08-14 | reverse complement strand
ACCTGAGACGCATTGCCCGTCACAGACACTGAAACAACCACATCGTGTGTCGGCTCAGAAGACAACACCACCGTGTACGATTGACTCGAACCACCCTCAGCCACCACGATGTCAGACTCCGACAACACGATGCCAGCCTCATCGTCATCGTGAACCGCACATGTCACCGTCTGTGCCGGACGATATGTGGCCCCAGTCGCATGATTGTAGTCACCGTCCTCACTCCGGGCCGTTTGAGTGATGGACACACTGTGGAAACCATCATTGATCAGATCATCCATGGCTGTCACAGTCACCTGCTGCTCCAAGTCCCAGTTGAATCGGGTGAACGTCACAGAAGTGGGAGATACCATCGCCTGGATCTCACCACCACCATCCGCCACCGTGATGGCAACAGTCACGCTCGCGTTCGGCTGTGATGACAAACGAATGGTGTAGGAATCAGTGGTACCGCCCTCCGTCACAGCCACGTCAGACTTAGACATCACGATCGTCGCGATATCGTCATCGTGGACGCGTAAAGTGATGTTGGAAGCGGGGAAAATGATGTCCTCTCCCCCGTAGTTCGAGTCTGAGCTGGAAGCAATGTGCCGCAGTGCATAGGTTGCCATGAGCTCTTCGCGGTGATCATCGTCTGCTGTGACCGTGATAGTTTGGTGCTGGTCCCAGTTGGAAGGCGTAAAAGTGACAGACGACTTGTCCAGAGTCACTTGAGACGCATTTCCCATGACAGATATGTCGATGACAACATTTGCAACAGGCTCGGACAGCAGAACGACAGTGTACGAATCAGTCGCCCCGGACTCCGTGACGTCGAGGTCAGACTTGGATAGAATCACGCCGTTCATATCATTGTCATAGACAGTCAGTGAAATGTTCCTCGCTGGAACGATTGAAGCATCATCAGAGTACGCGGCATCACTGCTAGATGCCGTGTGCATCACGTTCAAAGACATGGGCGACTCATACCATGAATCGTTCGTAGCTCTCAGGACGACGGTCTGAGGATCATTCCATGAAGATGTGCTGAATGTCAGTGACTCCGGAGACGCTGTTGCCTGAACCACGTTGTCGATCCGATCCACCCAGACAGCAACCGTGACCGAAGCTGTCGGTTTGGAGTTCAAGACGACCGTGTAGGAGTCTGTAGCACCGCCTTCGGTAACGGTTGCGTTCAGCTTCGACAACACAATTGCGGCAAAGTTGGCATCGTACACCGTCAACGAAATGTCTTCGTCCGGCTTCACAACTGAAACGCTGTTGTATGTTGAATCAGTGCTCGAGGGCGTATGGCGAAGTGTGAAGCTCTCGGTCGCTTCATCGCTGTCATCAACCGAGGCTGTGACGGACACAGTTTGAGCGGCATCCCAGTTCGCTTGCGTGAAAGTGAGGTCCGTGGGGCTCACAACGATCTGAGACGCAGTTCCCACCACTGATATTGCAACCGAGACGGAATGTGAAGGTTGGGAAGTCAAGACGACAGTGTAGGTGACTGACGGTCCGCCTTCTGTGGCACTCAGCGTTGCTTCGGAAAGCTGGATAGCGGCGACATCGTTGTCAGTGATGTGCACTGTGACGTTGGACTCAGGCACGAACCAACCAAAGGTTGTGTAGTTCATGTCCGACGACACGATTTGATGCCAAATGTCACCGGTGACCGTGCCGTTGGACTGGTAGTCATTCACAATGGTGACAGTCACGGTTTGAGTGCGAAACCAGTTATCGGGTGTGAACGTCAGCTCCTCTGCGGACACAGTTAGACTGCCAAGTACAGCCTCCGTGATGTTTACCACCACCACAACGTTGTGGGCAGGCTGAGAGTCGAGCGACACGTCATATGAGCCGGCTGCCCCCCCTTCCGTCAAGTACAGGTCAGTCTCCGAGAGAACAACTGGGCAGACACAAGCCGCTGAAGTTAGTCGACACGAATGGCATTGCAGTGCTTAATGTATCGAATGATGTGAAGCACTACGAACCTCGCGGGAGGTTGCACGCTGTTCCGTTAAAGCGTGCGCCGGTGACTGTGCAACTGCAAGTGGTGCGGTCGTCCGATGACACGCTGCCGGCAGGGCAGTCGAGACAGAGGCTTGCAGCGACGCCGCTCCCCTGCTTGAAGGTGCCAGACGGGCACAGAGTACATGCGGCTTCAAATTCATATTGTCCTGCAGGGCAGTCCTCGACGAGATGACGGCTCCACACGTCTGCAGAGTCGTCATCCCACACATTCGTGTCCGCACTGTGCAACACATGGAACCAACATGAGCACACAACAAATCAGGCCTGGCAATCAATATCGCAGTCACACAGAGCACACGCGTGGTCCTGGTACAACCAATGGTGCAAGAAACTTCTCTCACTACGGACCTGGCTGCGACGAGCTGTACGGAACACACCAACAAGACCGCCAGAGCTACGAAGGCGTGCATCGAACTTCGGAGACAGTGCTCTCTCAGTGGCGCCATGCTGACAATACGCTAGAGCGTGTGTGGGCTCGCCCAAGAATCCTCGAGAACGGTGATACAATCACTTTCCACCTAGTCTACGACTTCCACCACCGCCATACCGGACGGGTGTGCCCAATCTGCTGCAGCACCAGCAAGGAACGCTTCGCGCGCGTGGCGTGGTCTGCACGGTATGAAGGCCTCCGTGGGTACCCGGTGCAAAGATCCCACACTAATGGGTACTAGTAGTGGTAGAGCGTGAAACTTAAAGCTGTACGTGAAACGTGGCGAGTGCTGCCTCACAAAGCGACAGCGGGATGTCTCGAAGTTACACTCACACGCAAAGCAGAGCGCAAGCGCACACGCTTTATGGTCGTTCACATAAATGCAACGATCCATTTTGTCACGTCAACAAAATGCTGTCGAGAAGGTTTCCAGAAACTACCGCGCGTTGCGACGGGGGTATCTAGCACACTACTCTCCGGGTGGTTGGATGGCAGTTGGCGTGACAAAATGGCCTCGGTGTTCAGCTGATCAGCTGATCAGCACGCGTCGCGAAGCGGGCGGAAGGCCACACCTGCAGGCTCACACATCACATTCCAAATCACTTCCCCTTCCCAGTCCTATTTCCATCTTCCAACCAAACCTGTCCTGTACCGACATCAACAAGTCCAGTCAACTTTGTCAATATGTGCTTTCAGGTGCGTTGTGCGATGTCGTAGTGTCACGTCACGACTCGTGACTCATTTGGTGATCTGGTGGTGTTTGGTTCAGACTGAGTGCCGCGTCTGCAACAAGCGTACCTGGTCCGGCTGCGGCGGACACATCGACTCTGCTCTCCGTGGTGTACCTGAGAGCAACATCTGCAAATGCGACAACAAGCAGGTCAAGCGTGATTGCCCTGGCTGCAGCAAACCGTTCCAGCACCACACGCCTGGTGGACTGAACGCCGTTTACCAGGTTCACTTCAAGGACAGCCCCGATTGCCGTGAGCCGTATGAGAAAGCGATTGCAGAAGAAGGAAACGGTTGCATTATCATGTGAAGCTGCCCCTTCTTTCTCCTTTTTCTACATTGAGACCCTTGTTCTCTCGCGTTTGCGTTGAATTTGCGTTGTGTGTAACCTCTAGCGGCTGTCAAGAAACCCATGCTGTGTTTCTTCGCTTCTCTCACTCCCTTTCCTTCCCCACACATCGTATCTCTATTCACATGCAAGCTACCTGGATGTAGGAGGCCTCACCGCAACCAGGGTGCGCAGCGGAGGCTTCTCCGCATTGGCCCTTCTTGGTCGAGGAGCGTATTGCTGACGTGGCAACAGGACTGCGTGAGCCACGGACGTGGAGCCCTGCGGCGCTACACCACACCACAATACCTTTCGTTCTTGCCTTCCAGAGATAATGTTGTAGGCGGTGTTGCGCGTTGTAGACGACAGGGAGTGGTCTTGCGATGTCTGCGCCTCGACAACCTAGTGAGCACGATCCACCGACCACAACACACACAAGTTGTTGTGACACAACGACACACGAGCGGCGTGCGTACCCGAGGAATAACGCGCTTCGCAACTCCACCATGTTCTTTCCCTGTGTAAGCGTACATCCTAGTGTCATGGTTTGCATTGGACGCGATGCCAAGCACCGCCAAGCACCGCTAACCACGGTTAGGCCACAACAAACAACAACTCTCCCACCTGTGACGATGTTGAAACTCTGTCCCATATCGCGTCGTGGGCGGTACTGCGGCGCCTTTGCGCTGGTTCGACTTCTAGGGTTGCTCAGTTGTTGCTGGTTCGCAGTTTTGTACGACGTCGGACGACCCAGTCCAAGCTGGTAGTTCGTTCGGTTGGCAGTCTTGCGGTCAAAGCCAGGCAGCGGCACGCGACGAGAGTAACTGCTGCTCTTCGCTGAGCACTCCGGGGCAAAATTGCGCCTGTGCTGCGTTGCGTAGTGCTGCAGTCACCACATATAGGTTCATCAGGTCACATCCTCTGTGCGCCGTTACTCCTCTGCGTGACGCAGAGCGCGGCAGCGGAACACAAGACACGGACACACACGCACCGCGACGGGATCAGTTTTCATGTCACCAAAAATGTCTCGGCTGTCGCTTGCGTTTTTGTTGGGCTTTGTCGCAGCGACTCGCTGCACAACACGCGGGACTTTCATTCGGGAAGAGGCCTCTGTCTGTGCAAGGCACACACAGTATCTTGTCAAGTGGAAAGGCGCGAACACGTGCCACAACACTCCAGGAACGCACGTTCCACGACGGTCGGTCCGTTCCGATCGTCCAGTTCGTTTTGCTCATATTCACCGCCCGCTTTTTGTGGAGGTCGAAGTCCGTTCGACCATGGGCTGCCATGGCGTCACCCACTGCGTGTCACGCAGCGGCCGCTGCAGGAGTGCTTCTCAACCTCGACGATGGAGAGTGCCCCTCAAGAACACACGGTGGCTTACCTCCGCCAAGCTGCAGTAAGCAGCAGTGCGCTCCTTCAACGACAATATACGATAGTCTTGACGATAGTATGGAGCGTAGTGAGCGATGGCGGGGATAAGGGCGAAGGTAGGCGTGCCAGGAACAAATCACCACGCGCTGCAGTGCCGTTGACTCGCAGCAGCACCAAAATAATAAAAATAACACAAAATAAACAACATTGTTTTGCACCCGCGAACGTGGTTCAAGTTGTGGAAGCTCAGGCTGTAAGGCGGGGCACCATGGACGTTCCAGTCGATCCTGAGACGTTTTCGATGGCGTCCGTCGTGGACACTATGAATCGCGCCCTGCGTGAGTCAGGGGGGACTGTGCAGCTGAAGAAGCGCGGGAGAACTGAAGCACAGACCCGACCAGTGTGCGTCCGTGCCATGCGAGTGCGCACGTGCGAAGTTCTGACATAACGGTGTGAGATGTCAGGACCCAGGCAGAGATAGCCCGCATGGATACTGGTATTAAGCTCGATGCGGTGTCAAAGGTACGTGGTGGTGGGGCTGGTGCACTTGCCTTTCCCCTTGCAGTCATTCCCCTGACTGAGCGTCGTCGGCCAGGACTTGCAAGGCATGTCCAGCGACGACAAGTTCGAGTGGGCCATGGCAAAGCGAGCCCGTGGGAACGAGTTGTTTGCACAACGCAAGTTCGTTGAAGCGGGGGACGTGTATGTGCAGGCGCTCCTGGGGCTCGATTTCCAGGGCACACCGGAGCAGTCTGAGCGCTCACGCACGCAGATCCAAGTCCCCGTGTGTAACAACCTCGCTGCGATCAAGGTCATGAAGAAGGCGAGTTTGTGCCTGGTGGAGGGGCAGCGAGATGACATGGGGGGCTGTCGCTGGTGTTGTCGGGTTGGTACGTGGCTCACCGTCGATGTGTGGCGGCAGGAATGGAGTGCCGCCTTGGCCCTGTGCAACCAAGTGTTACGGATTGACAAGCATAGCTTCCGCGCCTACATCCGTCGTGCCCGAGTCTACCGTGAGTTGGATCGCTTACAAAGTGCAGCGTACGTAGCGCTTTCGAGCAGCTGCAGTGCGCGCACTGGATGATGCACTGGCACACCGACTCGTGACTCGCGCATTCCGTGCTTGCGGTGTGTGTGTTGCTGCAGCAAAGACTTAAAGCTAGCTGGCGCGTGCGCGGTGAGTCACCCACATGCTCAACATCAATAACCATGCAATAACGACCGCAGCGTGTGTTGCATTGCGCATTGCATGTGTGTGTGCCACTGTATGGTACCTAACGTTGCGTTTCGTTACTGTACTGCTGCGCTGCGTTTGGTCATCATCCCATCATACTGCGCAGACGCTTGAAGAGCAGCATGCTGATCTGCGAAAGGCAAGGAAGCAGTTATCGCGAGCCCTCCTCGCCAAGAAACAAGCAGATGCAAACAGAAGACGGCAAGCGCAAGCAATGATCCAGGGAATCGGAGACCAAGGCCCAGGGCTGTACAGTGTGCGTGGTGCTTCTCATCAACTCCGCCGCGATGCCATGTGTGCAGTGCGGAGTCCTCACTACATGCCAATCAATCCAATGGACAGGACAAAGCCGTTGCTCGTAGGCGAGTAAGAACTGGGTCAAGCAGCAGCAGTGGGGATGACGAAGCCGTCGGATGCGCCGCTTCTCCGGAGGCCTCGCCTCTGGTCCGCCACACCACAGAACACAGTGATCCCCCAACATCCTGTTGCATGGCGTGCCTCAGAATCGTTCTTGCCCCAGTTGTGCGTGCATTAGGGCGACTACGGCGAAGATGATGTCACGCCACGTGGAGGTAGTTGTGAGGGTGCTTGTCACGTACAGTATGTGTACCAAAACAAAAGGAGTAGTGTACAGATTACCGAAATTCGCAAGCGGCCTACCTCCGTGGCGATCCCACATGCTGCCGTTGCTGCGCCTTCTCCTGCTGTCGACGACTCGCGGCTCGAAACGTGGAGCTCATCGAGGCATGGCGAGCCAAGCCCCTCGCTCCTTCCCCTCGCGACCGTGGGCGCGGGCGCTGCCGCACCACCAAGCCTGCGCGACGGCGCTTTTCACGAGGGCGTTGGTCCCATTGATGCCTCGCACTCCCCGCGACTTGTTGGACTAACGCCTCAACACGCTGCTCTGACCCGACGGACTCTGACACGGTGCGCTCAAGACTTGCGATGGAGGGCTGCGCGTAGCGTGGGCGTTTGAGTTGCGGCGCCGGCGCCGGCGACGGTGTCGATGCTCGTGCTCGGCTCGCGGTGGCCTGCTGCAGCAGCGACGTCGCATCCAGTGTAGGTAATTGCTCCCGCCGCTGCTTCAACGCCTCACTCCGACGCTTCCAGCTTTCCACGCTGTCCCCGGAGTCAGAGTCGGAATCGGCCGACAAGGACGGCGACGGAGGCTTGCCCCGTCTGGTTGAAGACAACGTGGACTCCCCCGACCGCACCCGCTTGGCCGCCCGACCCTTCAGATCGCGTTTCGGCGCGTCGGGGACGTCTTCCTCGGGGTGGTGACTCCTCACGCGGCCGTCCGCATGGCGCACATCAACATCACCCTCCACTGCAGCCTCCCCGCGACCCCGCCGGCGGCGCTGTTCACGACCCGTGCACGACTGCTCCCGCTCCCACACATGACGCAACACTGGTGCGTCCGTGGCTGTGTGAGACGGCGATCTACGTTTTGGTCGGGCACCTCGGTGATGACTGGGCGTGGAAGATGGGGTGCGGTGTCGTCTTTTGCTTGACCGTGCAGGAGGAACACGCCCCCGAGGCCAGTGTTGTGGTGGTCCCCGCAGATTGATCATGCCAGGTTGCTCCGCCGACGAGTCTGCACGTCCGCCCACACCAACAACAACAACAACACGCAACCCACCCATGAACACCACCACCACTGCACAGCGGAGCAGGCTTCCACACACAAACAAAGAAACAACACACACACGCAAACAAACAAACAACACACACACACACACAAACAAACAAAACACTTCCCTTACCTGAAAGTCCGGGACCCGCAGAATCGGTGTGCATCTGCGACACGTCCGCATTGTACGACAGGCTGCTGGAGGCCGCTGCATCATGTCGTGCCAGCACCTTGCGACGCTCTTCCTTGTCCCGAAGATACGCTTCAAAATCGGCATTGTCGTCCGAACTCTCCGAAGGAAACAACAAGTCACCGATCTGGCTCAGACTGGACGACGCGCCGCGGGGTGCGCGCTCAGGCTTGCGACGACGACCACGGTCATCATGCGCAGGTGCGTCGTTCGAGCGGTTCTTCTCCTTGTTTTCTCTCGCAGCACGCCGCTTTTTCAGCTGCGACCCAGCAGCGAGCCCGGTACCGCTGTCCTTGGGACCGCGGGCACGTCGCGGGCGCTTGACTGCGCGGCGTTTTGCGGTGGCTCCGCGCTTGGTCGAAGCAGTCGCCTGGCGCTTGCGGCTGCTTCGTGGCGCCTTCTTGGCACGCGGTTTCGGTTCTTTGGGTGGCTTGGGCAGCATCCAGCTGGGGAGGACGCGCCGTCGCTTCTTTTTCTGTGGCACTGTGGCAGGGTCAGCAGCGCCAACAGCGTCGCCATGGGCCGGATCGGCGCCGACAGCATCTCCATGGGTCGGGTCAGCACCAACACCATCGCCATGGGTCGGGTCAGCACCAACACCATCGCCATTGGAGCGCGCGTCTTTGGGATTTATATTCTGGCCATCCAGACCGCCGCCGCTGGCTGCACCTGCACAAACACGAACTGTGAACTCCAACACCAACACCAACAGCACCAACCACCACGCGCTTGGGTAGCCTGGCCATCGTTGGCGAGTGTCCGTACCCACTGCACCTTCACTCGGTGTCGTGCCGCTTCCTCTGCAGCGGTCTGCGGCTTCTAAAGGCTTGGCAGTGCGTGGGGAAGCAAGCAAAGCGTCAAGGCGTGCGGCCCAGCCTTCGTCATCGGAGTCGCTCTCGGTCGTTGCGGAATCTTCACCATGGTGTTTCCAGGGCGCCTGTTTGGAAGTCGATCCCTGAACAGCCTTGCGAGGGGGTCTGGCCGCACCAGCTGCACCCAAGCTCGCCGCACTTTGGTCAAGTGCCGTCGGGGGGCTGCTACTCGCGGTCGTGGCAAGGCTCGAAGCGTTGTGAAGCGACGGGTTTGTTGGCGTTGGAAGATTGAACGACGCAACAGGCGGGGGTGTTGCGCTGTCGCTTCCGCTGTGCCGTGAGGATGATGCGGCGGGCATGGTGGCGTGTGCGACGGAATCACCACGACGAGGAGCGCCAGGGACTGGTCCACGCTCGCCTGTGACTGCCCCATGCTCGCTTGGGACTGCCCCATGCTCTTCAGGTGCAACCACCTCGTCCGAGTTTTGCTTCTTGCGCTTCAATCGGGCACGGTGCAGCTCAGCCAACCGTCGATTGAATGGATTGAGTTCCTCGACGGCCGCAACAGAAGAGGTGTGGTCTTTCCCGTGCCCATGTGTTGTGGACCGCTGCGCACTACCTTTCGTCGTACCAGCTTCCACACCCCTGATGCCTGCTGTCGCTGCTGTTGTTTCTGGTGAAGGTGTTGCTCCAACTGGTTCCACTGCGTGCTTGATTCCCTCTGCGCTAGTCCCACCGTCCATGCCCACCAGTGCCGTTTCCTTTCCAGCACCAGGATGTGCGACGTCACTCACGGAGGCGACGGCGGCGCTGGCGCTGGCAGTGTCTACACTCACAGACGCCTGAGGGTCACGGTCACACCGCGAAGCAACCGAGCGCAGGAAGGCAGCGTCAATAGTCGCCGCCGGCACCGGCCCAACTTGAACACGGGTGAGTGCATCCACCTGCGAGTCTGACAGCGGGGGTGGCAGTGACAACGATGAGTTTGACTGCGTGCCTGCTGCGTCACGAAAGGAGCCTGCGTCCGCAGCGAAGCGCAGGAGAACGGCAGCAATGTGCTTACATTTCCCCTGCAAACTCAGGCACACACAAGCGCATCATGTCAGCGGTGCTCACCACCACACCCACCCAGTGCAGCGTACCCTGGGCCGAAGGGGGCATGTACACTCTGCGTCGCCAATGAATATGTTTTTGCCACCGTTGGAGAACAAACTCGGTTGAAGGCTCACTTCCACCTGATACGGCTGTGTCGCTGAGCCGCGGCAATGGGCTGACAGCACACAGACAGCGGCGGTGTAGCTGCGGACGCACACAGAGGCAGCAGCAGCATGTGAGCATCAGTACATTGGGCAAGAATGAACTAAAAAGCCCTGCAGCCTGCGCACCTGGCACGCAAGCGTGACAAACTTGCCCGCTGGTGGAGCAAGACCATCCAACCACATCATTGCGTGAGTCTGGGCACATCACCTGCACCACCCTCAAGGCCCCTACTGACCATGTACGCAGCCCCACGCTTGAGCGTCGCAGGCAGAAACCCGTGACGATCCACAACAGCTTGAGTGAACTTGCTCTGGTAGAACACATCCCACCGCCCCGCGCCGTTTCCCGTCGGTTGCTGCGAACGACGGGAAAGTGACGTACTCATGCCTGAAGGTGTCTCACCCGTAGCCAGCACCGATACCCTTGCCAACACGACATCGCCCACCAAACCAAGCTTGAGTCTGTAGTGTCGCCGCAGCCACAACCTCAGCGCCGTGGAAGTGTGTCAGAGAGCGAGGACGCCGTTGTCTCGCTGAGGGCGTGGTGGTGTAAGAAGCACGCCGCCGCGACCGCGCCGGGCGAATGTTTCAAAATTAGTTGCACAACCTTTGCTCAAGACGGGTAGTGTTGGGTTGCACGCCAGCTCGATGAGAGTGAGCGCGCGCTACAAGCAAACAAATAGCGAAAGCACAACACCGAAGACAGCTGCTAGCCACAAGAAACCCCGCAGTGGTAAACGCAACAACGGGCCCTTGAGCAGCCGGCTACGGCAGAGCGCATAGGAGCAGCATGGGAGAGAGAAAATGAGGGGGGAGCAGCAGGAAGCAGAAAAAAAAAGGGGGGGAGGGGGGGGGGGGGGGGGAGGAACGGGAACAGCTACAAAACAAATCAACACGAAAACAAAACAAAAAGACAACGTTGGGGCGGGTGCGTGTACGGACACACTCCAGAAAAGGAAACAAACCAAAAAACTGAACAACGGCACAAGCAAGCAAGCGTGACCCTGTGTATGGGTCACCGCGGAGGCTGCCTTCCACCACTCACTTGTGACCTATCCCTTTCACAGAGTCACTGGAGGCAAGAGCGAACTCGAATGACTGCGCTTGCGACTGTGACTGTGCCGGCGTGAGTGGCCCGCCTTGCGACTTGGCGAGCGTGGTGGTGGTGTCGAGGCAGGAGCGTCATGGCTCGACGACTGCTGGATCATGGTCTGAAGTAACCGACGCCCGCTGGTGGAAAGGTTCCGACGCGTCAGGGCTTCTCGCGTGGTGCCACCGCTACCGCGGAAAGACGTGCCTGAGGGAAGGGGCGAGGATGGGGACCGTGAGCGCCGTGACCGATACCGCCGCTCGCCGGCGCCGCGGTGCGCGTCTGAAAGGATGGGCGAGCGGGCAGCAACCAGGGGCGTGAGCTCCGTGGAGGCGTTGGACCGGCTGCGGGTGCGCCGGTTGCCGCTGCTTCGCATGGGAGATTCGCCACCCGAGGACACGACAACGGCACCGGCTTGGGCGGCGACACGGCGGGTGCGCGGAGACGTGCGCCGGTGGGTGACAGGCGAGCCACCGCCGGAGGTCACGGGGGACAGCATGGAGCCATAACCCGTGGGCGGAACCGGTATGCTGCCTCGGCCGCCATCGTCTGTGCTCATGAGGGTGGCGGTGAGCCGCTTGGACTTGGTGTGGTCCACCGGCGCCAGGCGATCGGCGGCGTTCTTCGGCGACGGACCGAGGCCAACAGGGGAGGAGGAGGAGGACATGCTGCGCCCCATGAACGAGGACGTTGGGGTGGTGGAGCCGGCGGGTGGGGCATGGGGGTGGTGAGAGCCAAACAGGCGTTGCGCGTCGTCGAACGTTGCGCCACCACCACCACCACCCCCGCCGCCGCTGCCGCTGCCAACACCCCCGACCGAGGCCGCCAAGGTGCTGGCGGAGGTGGGTGTGCCACCACTGCTCGTGCTGCAGCTGAGCACCAGCATGCGCGAGTTGGACAGTGCATGGACCGGCAGCTTGTGGGGGCGTTGAATGCCGCGCAGTCGGTTGGAGGCAGGCGACCCCGTGGCGCTCGAACCTGCGAGCACGGGCGAGGTGTTCACACTCGGCGCAACTTGCATTCGCGACGTGAACACGTTGTTGTTGCCGCGGCCGCTCCGCCCGCCGCCTCCCAGGAACGACCGTGACGGAGCCAGTCTGAAGGAGCGAGAAGGGCGCCCAAGTGCGGCAGAGGTGGCCGTTGTGGTGGTGGCAGTTGCGGCAGTTGCGGCAGTTGCGGCAGCACTGGTGCTGCTGCGACCGCCGGCACCTGGTGGCTGCGAGACCACCCCAGACGCTCCGGGACTGGCCACCAAGGGGGTCGTATCCGCCAGACTACGCCGCTTCAATGAGTGTGGTTGGAAGGGGTGGCCGGGGATGGAAGCGAGGGACTTGCGTCGGGGCGTTGTGGGGCTGCGGGCGGCCTGGGGACCCGAGGGACTGAGGCTGAGGCTGGCGGCGAGCAGCGACGCACCTGCGGCGGCGTGCCCTCCCTGTGCCCCGGGCGCAGGCCGCTTCGCATCAAGCGCGGCAAGGGTGCCGCCGCCGTGTGGGGACGGCATGCCAGCGTAGTTGATCTCGGCCGACCCCACCGGCGAGGCAAGCACGGGGAGTGGCTGCAACCCGGGAAGCGAAGACGGTCGAGAGCCCCGGCGGGGGGAGGGCGGCTCGCGGGCGCCGCCAGCAGACGGGTGGCTGGCGTTGCTGCTGCTGAGGTGGAGCGGCGAATCGGGGAGCAACATGCTGCCACTGTCGCGGAGGGACTGGGTGAGCGCGGGGCCCACGTCCGGCGCACCCGCGTAGCAGGCGACGGGGGAGACGCTCACGCTGACACGCACAGTTTCCACGGAGCTGCGGCGGTGCTGAGTGGACGATGGCAGCCCCGCCCCCGCCCCCGCCCCCGCCGCCGACGCCGACGCCGATGCCGACGCGCCTTGTGCCTCGGCGTGGGCCGTGACCGTGACAGTGGTGGTGGCGGTGGTCATCATCGTCGTCGTGGCTTTCACGGAAGCTTCGCGGTCTGCGGCGTTGGTGCCCGTGCCGGAGGGCTTTCCTGACGCCGGCGACGCCGGCGACGAGGGACGCACCACCCACGAGGACTCGGCAAGGAAGTGCTGCGGTGACCTCGCCGTTCCTCCCGACTCCGTCGGCATGCAGGTGGCCCCTTCTGTCCCGCCGGTCGCCGCCGCAGACGCGGCGTGCGTCCTGTGCTTTGTCCCCCGGGTGCTGCGTCCGGGAGACAGCACAAGGCACTCCACAGACGGAAAGGAGTTTCCCAACGAGGGTGCAGACGCGCCGGCTTGGTCACCCTCGGCGCTCTTCCCCTCGTGCCTCGAAGTCGCGGAGGCACCGGACACGACGTCGGAGTGCAAGATGGCTCTGCGGTTGGCCCGGTCCACGTCGGCTGTGCGGGACGTGGAGCTCCCAGGCTCTGTGTCGGCGGGAGTGCCATCAGGGATACGAGCGAGGCCACCTTGCGCGCTGGACAATGACATGGCCGTACGTGAGCTGTCATCGCTCGTCACCAAGCTGTGGGTCGACGCGCTTTCTCCTCGAACCAGTGTGAAACGGGCTGGCGGCAGCCGGGGAGGAATGGACGCATGACCAAGACTGTCGGTCTCTGTACCTTCGTCTTTGTCTTCCTCTTCCTCCGACAACACCATCTCAAAGCCAGAGTCATCAACGACGGCCACACCACCAGGCTGTCCCGACTCACACGACGCTCCCGTTCCGGATGCGTTCGTGCGTGAGCGTGGGGTGACCAAAGAGACGGCTTCACCACGCGGGGTGACGATTGTGTAAAGACCATCCAAGTTGTGACTGTCGTCACTGACATGGGTGAGGTTGGTCAAGTTTGAGCCCACCTGTCGGACGACGCGCACCCCAGGCAGCACACACAAAGGAAGGCAGCCAAACAAAAGCAACAACAACAACAACAACAACACAAACAGAAATGCGCACGTGAGAGCAATGTAGGCAAGCGTTGCGTTGCTTCATCCACATGCGGCACTCACCCGTCGCAACACATTGCCTGACACTGAACTGGCAAACGACAGGGTGCGGGGCAGGGTGTTGGGGGAGTTGGGCTGTGGGGACGTGTTGCTTGCCTCGCCCATGCTGAGCATCGTGTGAGCGCGCTTGGTGGACAGCGCATCCGTCAAATTGGACACCTGCGCGGCCGCCAAGGCCGCCTCGGTGTGCACAATGCCACGCAACCACGGCATGGCCATCAAGTACGCATCTCGGGCGCCTTGGTTCTTGCCCAGCTCCGCAGGCGTGTGGTCCGCGCCAACAACAACCTGAAACGTGCTGCTGCCACGGCGCAGCCTTGCTCGAGGCTTGCGTTTGGGCTTGCCTCCACCACTGCCACCACTGCCACCACCGCCGGACGTTGGGGCGAGGGGCGGGGTCGAGGCGCCGATGTCGGGGCTCGCAGTGTCGTCCAATCCACGGGGGCCGTTGGGGCTGGAGTGCCGTGTGCGTGAGCCCGCGGACGAGGCCCCCAAACTCACCCCGCCGCTGTACACACTGCCAGCAGTCGAGTGGGATCCCGCAGCAGACGCAGGAGCAGAAGCGGAAGAGTTGGCAGCAGAAGACGGGGGTGGCATGATGTCGTTCAAGTGCGGGAACGCCGCCTGGATCTCACGCAGGGCATAACGCAACAGCGTTGCTTGTCCCACGCCTTTGGCGAGTTTCAAAGCGCGCTTGTCGTCTTGAGCCAGGCACCAGTGGTGCACGAGTACCGGCGTGATGGACAGCTGGTGTTCGACATTGGCGGCGTTTTGCATCGTCTCCGAATCCAACACCAGCCCCTCCCCACCCGTAGTAGCACCAGCGCTGCTACCGGCAGGCGCCGCACCAGCATCACTGGGTGCACCGCCGGCGCCGGAACTCGCGCCACCGCGACCACCGACGCCGCCACCAGCACTGCTCGACGCACCGGCGGATGCCCCTCCCCCTTCTTCTCCTTTGCCTTCTCCCTCACCACCACCACCACCACCACCATCACCCGTGCCCGCCCGGTCGTTGCGGGGCGGCGTCGAAGGCGCCTCGACAAGCACCACCGTCCCCGGATCGGCCCCGGGCTGCAACGACAGGCGCCGGCGACGAGGCGGCGGCGGCGTGTTGGGGGACATGGCACCACCCGAGGCAACACGGAAGGCAGTGGACTTGTGCTGCTCGGTGGCCGTGGCATGGCGTGGGCTGGAGGCCTGCACGGCGCGCACCATGGTGGAGGCCGTGGACTCGGCGGACTGCAGCACCGTCTCGAGCATCTCCGCGATGCGGCGGTGGAGCTTGGTGCGGTGGGAAAAGGGGAGGCTTTGGTACAGCACCTCCTGCACCAGCAGCTTGCGGAACTGGCACGTCGTGTCCGCAGACGACGCCATGCCGGACTCGGGCTCGACAAACAGGTCGCGCGTCACAGGCACGCCGCCTTCCGTGAAGTGTGCCGCGGCGCCGGGTTTGTGGGCACCTGGGTCTGTGTCCGTGCCCACGCCCGTGCCCGTGCCCTTCTCCAATGGGTGTGTGGGGTGTGACGCACGCGCGATGCGGCCGGCGCCACGGTGAATCATGGCGCTGGCGCCAGGCGAGAGGCCCAACAGCGACTCCATCTGGACCCCCGTCAGCGGCCCGCCCCGGCCATTCATCTTTGGCGTCGTGGCCGCAGAGTGAGACCCGGACTGCCGGGACGCAACAGGCGCGTCGCCGTCGCCGGCGCCGGTGGACACGCTGAAGGACTTGGAGTGCCGCGCGGGGCTGGACTTGAGCGACGGCTCCGCCGTCTCCAGGTTGGGGCCTCCACCACGTTGCTTGGGGAGGAGGAGCAGCGGGGGTGGGTCCAACTCCATGGCCGCCGCCACGGCTGCCACGGTTGGGGAAAGGTGGTGGTGTGATTCACCGCCGGGGGACGGTCGCGGTGTCGTTCGCGGCGTGCCACGGGGAGTGTCACGGTGCGTGCTGGCGGAGCTGGGTCGCCGGGCGTGCTTGCGGGGGGTGCGAAGCGGGCTGGGGATGGGGCTGGGGATGTTCACTGGCGAGGCAGACATGCGCGAGCTCGAGCCGGACGTGGTCATGAGGTTGTGCATGCTCTGGCTGCCAGACAGCATCAGGCGCTTGGTCGACGCGCTCAACCCGTCCTCCTCACCATTGTCGACATCCGCGGCGTCTGCTACCGCCAAGGCAGCCGCGGCAGCTGCGGCGGCAGCCGTCGGTGACAGTCGCCGCATGCCTTCTTGCACAGCCTTGCGCAGGGCGGCCGAGGCGGCTTGGTGCTTCAGCGCGGTGGTGCCCACCTGTTGCACCTCGATGAAGCGCAGGGACGCGAGGCGGTGGAGGTGGGCGGGCACAAACACCGGCGTCGGGTGCACCTTGTGGAGCAGCCACACAGAGAACGACCGACCGATCACGGCCGCCAGTTTGAGGGTAAACAGCTCCGCAGGGGTTAGCACCCGCGTCAACTCGGCAAAAATGGCACGCTCCAGGGTGTGGGGCACCGTCACCGTGCTCCACTCCACAGCCCGTGCCAGTCGCAACTCCAGGTGTTGCCCTTGGCGCTGCGCATTGCGACCCACGTCCATGTCCCCCTCTTCAAGTGTCTGCGTGCCGCTCCGCAGCACAGCGGCCGCCGCTTGCAGGTCGTAGTGGGAAGCAACGGAAGGAAGCGTCAGCTGCTTTCGGGCTTTGGGTGGAACAGCGGCAGGTGGGGTGTCACGATGGGTCTCCTTGCCCTCCTCCTTACCCTCCTCCTCCTTGGACGCCGCGCCACCCTCTGTCACGATGGTAAGCAAGCCATGCTGCAGCATGTGGGCGCCCAGCTGTTGCGCAAAGTACGGGTTGCCGCCCGACCGAGCGTGCAACAGCTTCAGTGCGGTGCGGTGGATGCGCCGACAGCCCAGCTGGTGCACCAGCATGCGACCCAGCTCGCGTGACGTCATGGTGGACACGGTCAGGGTGTGCACGCGGGGTCCGCCGCGCGCCAAGGTGCCACGCAGAGACCAGTCCTCCTGTCCAGGCTTGCGCGCGTTGTGCTTCGTGCCCGTGCGGCGCACATGGTCGGCGCTCGCTTGGGTAATGCGCCGCGCCACTGTCCATATGAGGACGCAGTCCGAAGCGCGGTGGGCAAGTCGATGAAGCAACTGGCACGACAGGGCGTCCAGCCACGTGGCATCCTCGATCAAAAGCAGAAGGCGCTCGCCACAGTCAAAACTCTCCAAGAGGTCATTTGCCGCTGCCACAACGAGCGTGTACACCAACCCAATGAGGTGCTCCGTGCGGTCCTGCGTGGACAGCTGAGCGATGGAAGACGCTGCCTCTGGCGTGGGGGCAATTTGGAGCGGAACAAGGTCGTTGAGAAGGAAGGCGTACGTGCACTGTTCCGTCGACAACACTCTCAACACCATTTTCGAAATTTGCTGGTGTCAGTGTGTCACCACCACCACCAACGAACCAAGAGTGTGCAAAAAGCGAGTGAGCAAGAGTTCAGGCATGACCCACGGCACCCACCGCGCAAGAACAAAGAAGTAGCAAACAAACAAACACAACACGCAAACAACAACCAAGCACACGGCAGGGCACGCCACTGCATGTTGCTGTTGGGACAACGTACTTCCGAGTTCCAGTCCGGCGTGCGATCCAACGTATGCTCTCCAATCAAGAGTTGGATTAGAACCTCCCGCCACACCTTGTGTGGCCCCCCGGCCTCGATGGGGTCTCCCGAGGCGCCGACGACTCGCAGCCCCATTTTTTCGGCCGCGGCGGCGCAGTGGCGCACCACCAGTGTCTTGCCGACGCCAGGGTCGCCGTCAATGGCGATCCATCCGCCGCTGCGCCCACGCCAAAGCCGGTGCACAGACTCGAGCAGCGTGGCTTGTTCATGCCGCCGACCCACGAGGTGGTTCGGAGAGAACGACTTGGGCGGCCTGTCGAAAAGCGCGTCCTCATCCCCTTGCACCGGTGCATACACAGGCACGGGCTCGGAGATGTTCTTGACTCGGATGGGAGCCATGGTGCGGAAGGTGAAGTGCTGCTTCGACGCCCTGTACGTCTCCTCGTCTACCAGCACGCCACTGTTGCACTTGGCGCACATCAGTCGTGCTGCCAGGTTCATTGCGGGGCCAACCAGTGCAAACTCGCGGCGCCGGTTCGAACCGATGGCAGAACAAAATATGACGCCAGTGGCCAAGCCGATGGTGCAGGAAACATCCAATGCCTCCAACTCTGCTGCAACACGCAGTGCGGCCGACACCGCACGCTGTTCGTCATGGGGGTGGATGAACGGCGGGACGCCGAACCCAGCCACAACAACGTAGCCCTTGTCGTCCAGCGTGAACTCCTTGACCACGGCGCCAAACTGCAGAAGAATGACTTGGATGGTGACAAACATGCGCTGCAGGGCTTCAAGAGACTCGCTTTCGTCCATGTCGGCGCTCAGCATCTGAGCGCAATCCAGCAAGATGAACATGGCCGTGACGCGCTGCACGCATGGAATCCAACCGTTGCGGGCGCCAGCTGCTTTTGACACCACTGGGTCGGGTACGAAGGCGCGCAGCATGTCTTCAGTCCACTGTGAAGAGGAAATGGCGATGTCCAGCAGCGCCTGGCGCTTCACCGCCCCGTTGGTGTAGGGGATGAGTGACAACCGCCGGTCACCGTCATCTGTGGAACGCGCTCGCTCACGGCGGTGGGCCGGGGATCTACTTGGAGGTGCGTTGCCGTCCTCTGGCAACGCATCTTGGTCAGCAGCGGCCAACTCCGACAGTGTTTGGGTTGGCCCGTGGGCGCCGATGCGCACCGAAGGAGACGTGTCCACCGCCAGCGGCGCGCGCCCGTCTTCAACTGCAGAGTCCGCAGTGCTTCCTGTGGCCACGCCAGCACCAGGTGCGGGCACAGCGGAGGCATCGTCGGCGGTTGCGATGCGCAGCATGAGCATGCCGTCCACCGCAGATGTGACCACGTCTGCTGGCCATCGCACGTTGGTGCGACCAGCTTCTGCGCCACCCAGCAACGCCACAGCCTCCGGCGACACACCCACAACTCCGGGCTTCGCAGCCTCCAAGGAGTTCTCCAACTGTGAAAACGCCGGACCTGCGAGCATGTAGTGCCAGTGGCCGTGTTCGCCACCGACTTCGTAGTGCACCACCCGGCCTGCGCCAACTCCCACGTGTAGGCGCAGCTCGCGCCCTTCTACTATGCTGCCGTCCATCGCCCGGACACACCGCATGGCACAACACAGTGCTTGCATCAACACGCGCTGCAGCTGCGAGCCGTTGCGCATCGCTGTGGTTGCATGCCGATGCTCCTTCACCGCTCCGTGCTGGGTGGGAGCTCCTTGTTCGCGCCGAGGGGTCGAGTGGCGTGCGGGGCGACCACGGACAAGGCGACCCTCATCTTGGCCACGAAACAGGACAATGATGGCATCCCCAGCCAGGCGAATGATGTCGCCTCCGCCCATGACAATGATGTCCATCACCTTGCTGAAGTAGGCGTTCAGGAGCACCTGCAAATCTTCCGCGCCGCGCAGCAACGTCTCGTCACGAGACTGGCGCATCGTCCGCAGCCGCCGCGCTTCCTGGGCGGCCTTCTTGATCTCTGCCGTGGAACGCATGCGCGTGAATCGAGAAAAGGGCGAGTTGGAGTCGCGAGACGTGAGGTGCTGTCGGCGTGTGGAGGGGGACGTGGGACTGGGGCAGGTCCGGGGCTTCTGCGCGAGTTCTGCGAGCTTGGTGTACCCGCTGACATCGAACATCACAACCACGCCTTCGAACACACGCGCAGAGTGGGTTTGCATCTTGCGATGGCTCGTCAAGCATTCGCTCATCACAATGTCAGGAACGTATGGGGCAAGTGAGCTGATGATGGTGTGACGCTTTGACAGGGTCGACAAACGCGACAGTTCACGGAACGTGTTTGCCACTCCCCGCAACGTGATGTGAGACCCATGTCCTCGTCTTGACAAACGCCGAACGGGTGAGGGAAACATTGCTCCCAGCGGCTGTGGCGCTCCATCCTTGCGCTCCGGGGTGCTGTTGTTCCTTCCTGAGCCCGGCGGCTGCGTGTCAGCTGGTCTTGGGGATGACGGCGCCACGTCCACCTGGAGATTGGCTGTGGTGCTCAACATGCCATAGGAAGATGTGGAATCTGCCCGCTGGCGCCGTGGCGTCGCACTGGCAGTGGGAGCTGGTGCCGCCATGGTGAACTACCCGTGGCGCGCAACAGCGCTAGGTGTGAAGAAACATGGGACTTTCAACGGCGATCCACTCCGCCGCCCTGTCCACCTCCGGCTCGCCAATGTTGTGTACTGCAGTGAACGACACACTTCACTGCAACTGGGACGCGGCAGGGTTGGCTGTGACCTCCAGGAAGACGGCGGCCAAACAGGGACCACGTCGCACCCGGCGCGACGAAGCACCAACCTGCTGAGGCTGAAGCCGGAGTCGTTGATCCACGCCGCAGCAAAAGGCGTGCTAACACGCACTGGAGCGCAAAGGGGGTGCTAATGCGCCACAAGAGGTGATAATGTGGCTACGGGGAGGCAACAACGAGGTGTTGGTACGCCACAGCAACGACGATCGCGTAACAACAACCACCTCATCGACAAGAAAAACTGCGGTTTCGCTTTGAGAGTCAGCCACATGAAAACAAAAAAGTCGCGGTGACCGATGAAATTTCAAAATGTGCATCATTTCACAAATTTGTCCGCTGTGCTCGACCGTCTCACAATGACGGCATTTCTGAGTCATGCATCCGCTCCCCCGAAAGCCGCGAGCCGTAACAGGCGAGTACGGTATTGTAGTGCTCCCCTCACACTCGGTAGCATTTGCAGTTGCCAGCTCGTGGGATGCTGACGAGTGTGTGTGCGAGCCTGCCTGTGTGTGTGCCACGGGCTGTCCGAAAACTAGCGCCAAGCTCGCAAGTGGGATGTGCTGGGGCAATGCGCTGGAGCATTGCCCCGGAGAGGTGTCCATGGTGCTACCAGCACGGCATGAAGTCGTTATTGGCTTCATGTGCCGCGCTAGAGGACCCTCAGGAGGGTAGAAAGCGCGAAAGCGCGCTACACAACTGGAATAACAAATGTACCATCAAGCATCAAGGACAGTGCGGCTGCGTCAATCAAGCACGAACAACGTCAAATCAACCATGCGCTGTGCTGGTGTGCGAGTAGTACACACGGTTGCTCGTGCGTTCCTGGGTGCCAAGCAGCCAGTGACGGTTGCTGGATGCCATGGCGTTGGACCGAGTCTTCGGCGAGTGTTGACTCGCTCGAACTGCTGTGCAGCCTCCGCACGTATGCGCGCCGTCGTGCTGGCGGAGCCGAGTTCTTCACAGCCACCAGAAGAAGCCTTACAGTTTCGATCCGACGTCCCAATCCCCGCACCGGGTGCGGGACAGGTCCGCGTTCGTGTCCATGCCACTGGTGTGTGTCATCGCGACGTTCTGGATCGCCGCGGCGCGTTTCCGTTCATACAACGTCCCACGATTCTTGGACATGAGATTGGTGCGTGGGGCCTCCTTGTGTTGATTGTGCTGTCATGCTGCCGTGCTGGTATCAACCTTCACCACACGTGTCGGGTTGCGTTGTCCCAGCCGGGGTGGTTGAAGCCGTGGGGTCGGGTGTGGATCCTTCACGCGTGGGCGAGCGGGTTGTCTCGTTGCACTGGAGCCCTTGCGGATCATGCAGACACTGCATGCGGGGTGACTCGACCGTCTGCGAAAACAGGAATGCGTCATTCTTTGCACTAACTACCAATGGTCTGTGTACTTCCCGCATCTGGCTTGCTATCCCTGACCATGGCTGATATGGTCCTCAGGTGGCTATGCCGACTATGTTGTGAATGGAGCGTCCGCCTTCGTGAAAGTGCCAGACGGTTGGAGTGCGATTGACGCGGCTCCAGTTATGTGCACCCATGGTACAGCCTGGCATGCAGCCGTGGTCAAAGGCAAACTGCGACCTGGAGAGTCGGTGCTCGTGACGGGCGCGTCTGGGGGAGTTGGGAGTGCTGCTGTCCAGCTGTTCAACGCCATGGGGGCTCGAGTGATTGCACAAACGTCCAACGCAGACAAGGTGCGCCAAGCCACTTGTGCTTTTGGTTTTCATGCAGGTCAGCTGAAGTGTGCCGTCGCCAGGTGGAGTTTTTGCGCGATTTAGGCGCGGAGGATGTTGTGGTCAGTACCGACGGCGGTGTTCCAGTTCACAAGTCAGACGCGGTTCGTGCCCGGGGAGGCGTGGACATGGCGTTTGAAACAGTAGGTGATCCCACGTTTGGGTCATCGCTGCGATGCATTCGGTTCGTTGGCGTGTGTGACTGTTTCCCAGTGGTGGTTGTTCCCACAACGCGACTTGTTCATGTTCGTGGCTGTTTCCCCACTGTGTGGTTGTGACAACAACTGGCGCGTCCACAGTCCCGCCGGCCGTGTAGTGTTGATCGGCAACGTAACCAATGCGATCTCCAAGCTCCCCCTTGGTCTTGTGATCATTAACAGCCTCGATGTACGTCGTTTGTACTGCCTCGCAGAGTGCGCGCACTGCTTCTGACCTGTTTGCACATCCAGGTGGTTGGCAGCGATTCCGTCACGGCGTCTGAGTTGCGCGACGTGTTCGAGTTGCTGACGGCAAAGGACATTCGTCCCGTCTTGTCACAGGTGCTTTCTCTGGAAGCAGCAGCGGACGCACACAACCTCCTGGAGAAAAAGAACGTCAAGGGAAGAGTGGTATTGGATGTTGGCGGCTCATGGTAGCTGCTCCCGAGCACACTACTTCTTGCGGCTCCGCTTGGCCTTGCCTTTGCTTTTGGACGGTTTTGTTCGCTTGACGGGTTTCTTCCGTGCCAACACTTTGAAAAACGAGTCCATACGCTGCTGAGTTGCAGCACCTGAACCAGAACCAAGGTGAGACCTGGTCAAGTCAGCGAAAGCAGATGTAGAACACAACACCCACCCTTGGCCTTCTTTAGCTTCTCGATACCGCGAACTACGCGGTCGGCATTGAACTCTTTATCCTCAATCAGAAATTTCTTGAGTCTGCGCATGCCCACAAAACAAATGGTGCGCGTCAGTGCACCGCGTCGTCCAGCGATCGCGAACAACGCACCCCTCTTCGTTGACGTTCGTCCATTGAAGTTTCACGGTGGAGGGATCCATGACTTCATGGGTGTGGAACAGCTTACGAGCTCCGACATAGTCAAACTTCTCAGGAATGGTGTACTTCGCGGGATCCAGCGCCTCCAGAACCTTCTCTAGACTGCCGTGCTTCTTCATCAGCTTCACTGCTGTCTTGTAGCCAATGCCTGCACGAACACCGAGGGTGGGGATTGTCACACGGATTGGGGCAACAAGCTCGCTCAAAGCATGACGCACCACGAATGGTATCGCAGTAGTCACAGCCACACAGGATACACAGGTCCACGAACTGCTCCTTCGTCATCTCAAGGCCTTCCAAGATGTCTGCGTACTTAAATTGCAGAACCGGAAGCTTGCGAGCATCGGAGAACGTGATACGCCGAAGCTGCAACAACGGTCGTCAGGCACATGCACCACGCATACACCAACACCCGTTCACCCGACCCACCAGAACAGGCGCGCGAAACGTCAGTGTGTCCATATCTTCGGATGCCGCCGCAAACACCTGAGCTCGAACAGGGGCACGTTACACCAAGGCGCAACACATATGTCTACCAACAACGGACTTTCCCTGACTCGGCAAGAGCGGCACACTGTGCCTCAGCTTCACATGGGGCCTGAGAAACTTCGTGAGGGAGACAGCCGTGCTACTGCACTGGCGCTGTGCACCTACAGTGATCACGGGAACGCCCATCAGTCGAAGCAACGTCTTGCAGTCATCTTGATGTTGCTTGGTCATGTGCACAGTGCGCTTGCTGTAGCGATCCACATCCTCAACTTTTCCCTCTTCCTCCGCAGCTTTCATGTCCGCAATCGCTTGTTCCTTGGCAGCCTTGCGCTTCGCAAGCTGCAGACAACAACAGTGCATGAGAAACATGGAGGAAGGCACGGCCTCCGGTCGTACCTCTCCGCTCTTCATTTGGGGTGGTTTACCGTCGAATACATACACAGGTTTGATACCACCCTCCATCATGCGAATGGTACGGTTGAACAATCCTTGCAGGTGACTCGTTACTTCGCCAGAAGCGTTGGTGAGCTGCATTGACGGTGCGCCGCCGGCGCCAGCTGACCGCACAGCCACCAGAAACTGATAAATCGCCATTGAAGCATCAATCGCGATGGACCGCCCGGTCAGCTCCTTGATGCTGAGTTCTCGCACAGCTGCAGGAGCATAATCAGCGATGAGTTTGGTGAGGTTCTTGATACCCATGGTGGCACGTAGCAGGAATCAACACCAACTTCCCGCTCTTTCGCGCCAAGTGCAGCGTCGTCGACATCCATCTTACATATGCATTTGTTTGCTGAAACGTTCAGTCCGGTCCAGCGTCATGACGTTGCCCAGGCTCCGACCTGCACCAGTCCTGCAAAGCAGTGCAAGTGACATGACGAATAGACCGTGTGTGCTCACCGCACCGCGGTTGAGTTTCGGCAACACCTCGGTGGTGCTGACGTTCTTCGCTTCGCACCTGGCCTGCAGGCTGCGGGGACCCCACATGAGTCACCTCACGGAGTCACCATCCACCACATCGCAGGCAGTTCGCCTGCTGCAGTACAGTGCGTTCACAGTCGCTTACAGCTTGCAGGACGTAGGACGAAGGACCACTGACATGAGCGGCTCGTCCAAACCAAAGCAACATGCAGCAGTGCAGCAGCACACACCCAACTGCAAAGCTCAGCCAAAGCAGCCGGGGCATCATGCAGACTGACTATGCTACAAATCAACAGTGTGGGGTTCGGTGGAGAGGTGCGGTGATCGACCGCATGAGCACCAATCTGTCGACACCGAGCAGAAAGGTGCCGCGTCTCAATCGCTCAAGTGTGTTCATGTCTCGTAGTGTTTTCACTTGGCGTGACGAATGTGCTTCTCGCGCGAATGGCATTTATTTGATGTTCCCGTGGGGTTTAGTGCAGATCTTGCTGCTGCTGCTGCGCAGCAAGTTGCAGGCGGTTGCAATCTCGCGCCGGCGGCGGCTCCGGAGCGTGACCAAGTATTGAAGTCGCGAGTTGAGTCCTGACTCAGCACATCTGCAAACTCTTCGGTGCAGGTGCAAGTTGGGCAGGTCGTGCGAGCATGGCGGAGGTTGAGATGGTTGCCGGTGCTGAGGCCGGGTTCACCCAAGAGGCGAAAGCAGCGAATGACACAGACAGTGAGGATTTCACAAGCAGCGACGAGGAGACGGACGATGAATTTTACGAAGAGCCAGAGCTCACAGGGTGGCCAGCAGTAAAGCACGCCATCAACCAATTCGTTGACAGCCGCAGCTGCACGACTGTCATGGCCATCGTTACATTCTACGCCTTGTTTGGTGATGACTTCCGACTGGGCTTCTGTCCAAAAAGTGCAGATGAAGCGTTTATGGTGCTGTCATCTGTTTCATTCTTTCTGTTTCTGGTGGAGCTGGTCCTCAACAGCCTCGGCAAGACTGAGTGTGGACCACGGGACAAGTCAGGCCATTGGCGTGCGCGCTTGTGTGGCCTTCGCGGGTATCTCGGATCCTTCTTCTTCACATTAGATTTCGTGGCAACCTTGTCGCTTCTTCCAGAGATTACCTGGATGTGGGGTCCCATTATTGGAGACACGGACACAGGTTCCACGAACCTCGAGGCGGCGCGTGCTGGGCGTGTGTCCCGTGCGGGTTCGAAGGCCGGCCGAATCATTCGGATGGTGCGACTCGTGAGGCTTGTGAAGCTGTACATGTTGACGCGGAAGAAGAAAGGAGAGAATGAAGGGGTGAAGCAAAGCAAGGTTGGAGCCAAGCTGTCCGACCTCACCACTCGTCGAGTGATCGTTGTCGTGCTGCTCATGCTGATTGTGGTACCCATCTTTAGCTACACTGAAGAGGACTTCAGTGAAGAGTTTGCAACCGCGCAACTCCATGCGTTCAATTTGCAACGTCCTGACAACTGGGAGTCCTCGGCTGAGCAACTCAAGCTGTCGTTCCAGTGGTGGGATGAGGATCAGGAAGACCACCGCTTGGTGAAATTGTTGTTAGAACCGGCCACTGTGAACACGACTGCGTTGGCTCTGGACATGCCCGACGTGTATGACGACCTTCGCACTGGGCTGTCTGGGAACGAACTCAAAAAGGTGGTGTATGAGGAAGATGTTGGTGGCGTCACGTACAAGACCGAAGCTTGGTTTGACCAGAAGCTCGTGTCACAAGAGACGGCTTACCTCGGCATTGGGCTCACAATTTTTGTGACGATATTGCTTGCAGCTGGCGCTCTTCAGTTTACCTCCGACGCTCAACGCTTGGTGTTGCACCCTATTGAAAGTATGGCAACGTTAGTCAAGGAGATGGGGAGCAATCCCTTGAAGGAGACGTCGTCGCGTGACAACAGCGGCCAGTTCGAAACCAACTTGCTGGAGAACACTGTGAAGAAGATTGGTGGCCTCCTCCGTGTTGGCTTTGGACAAGCTGGTGCCCCCATCATTGCTACCAATCTCCAGTCTTCAGAAGGGGCATTCAATCCGATGGTGGAGGGGCAGCGCATCCATGCCATCTTCGGGTTCATCTACATCCTGAAGTTTTCCATGATCACTGAGGTACTGGAGGAGGATGTGCTGACTTTTGTGAACAAGATCTCCAAGGTTGTTCATGATGTTGCCATGTCGTGGGGTGGTCACCCCAACAAGAACCTTGGGGACGCCTACTTGCTCAGCTGGCGTTTGAAGGAGCCCGAGGCGCCCCCCCGCGACGAGGGCGTCTCTCCCACCAAAAAGGCTCGCCGGGCCAGCACCGCGGCTGGACTTGATTTTTATCGAACACCCACCGCGTCTGGCCTTCGCCGCCGCCGTTCCAGCATGGCGTCGCGATCATCTGTTGGTTCGCGTGTTGCTGAAGATGTGGACCTATCAACGCTCCCTGAATCTAGTGAAACTGCCGGGAAGGCACTGATGGCGTTCCTGAAGATCATCGCTGAAGTGAGCCGGTCTCGTGATCTGTTGGACTCACCAGAGAACGCACGGCTACAGGCCAAGATGCCGGGTTACTACGTACGGCTCCAGTATGGTCTTCATGCTGGCTGGGGCATTGAGGGTGCGATTGGGTCGATCCACAAGGTGGACGCATCGTATTTGAGCCCCCACGTGAACATCGCGTCTCGCATGTGCGCTGCTGCCAAGCAGTATGGCAAGTCCATTTTGATGTCTTCCGTTTTTTATGACTTGCTTGGGGAGACTGCTGCGCGGTACTGCCGTTTGGTGGATGTAATCCAAGTAAAGGGCAGCAAAGTCGCGTTGCCGGTGTACACTTACGATGTGTGGGAGTGGCGGACAAAGGTGCGCTGGTTGCTGTCCTTCGCTTCTTCGCTACATTGCTCACCGTGTCTCGTTGTCTTGTGTGCAGCAACCTTCTTCCTTGATGAACTTTGAGTCCTTTGTGCAGTATTGCACCGACGCTGATGTGTTTAACACACACCAGCATTTCATCAAGCCAGAGGAGCGTCGCATCAGTGTGCTGGGAATGGCACCCATCATCGAGGTACGAGCTTTGCTGTGCACCGCGTCTGGAGGCTTCCTTGTGGCTTCTCACGTTGCCGCGTGGATTGATATCAGCACCCGATCGATCAACAAACATACGACGAGACACTATTTGAGACAGACCGCGATCTGCGAGCCGTTCGCAAGTGGTTCTCGGCCTCCTTCCGCAAGACCTTTGCGGCTGGTGTGGAGGCGTACCGGAAGGGAGATTGGATCACAGCCCGCAACTTGCTCGAGAAGACACTGACTGATCCCACACTTCCCACTCGAGATGGGGACGGCCCTTCACGAACTCTTCTCGAGTACATGTCTCGCTTCAAGTACCGTGCTCCTCGTAACTGGGCTGGCAACCGTGCGTTGACGTCCAAGTAGCCCGTCAGTGTGTGTGTGTGTTCAAAGTATACGGTGGTTTCATGTCAGAGTAGTGAGCACACTCGACCAAATGAAACGCAACTGGCACAACCTGGCGATTGTTCGGGTCCTCTCCTGCCAGCCACCGTACTCGTCGTGCCTTGCCACCCCAACCCCAATCGGCCCTCTACACATTTGCTGGTGCTCCAAACACCGTCCGAAGTTCCCAAACGTCCATCGCCACGAAGACGCGCAGTGGCGAAACTGGCTCAAACAATCAAAACCAGTCGTTTCAAAAGTCCATCGACGACCACCGTGTACCATGGATCATCCATGATGAATGAAGTTGATCCGATCACCCCGAACCATGCAACGTGTGAGCAGAAGCCCCCACCCATCAAAGTAGCTGCGACGCTGTATTCGTGACCGCCATCATGCTCGCGCTGTCTTGCCGGTTGGGTGCTACTTCCACTTCTTCCATGCATTTCGCGTCGTTTGAGTGGACCACCGCGTGCACCTGCTCGCGCCCTGCCACACCTGTTCGTTTCCTTTACTACGTACCCGCCACACCTACCCAAGTGCTTTCGGCGCAGACCAAGCCCGCATGCATGTGTACGTGACTGCGGCAAGCACTGGCTTGTCGTTACTGTGTCACTGACGCGATGTGTGATTGCGTGTGTGCGTGAGCCATTGGTGATATGGACGCTTGTGTTCAGATGGTAGTGGTGGTGCCTGGTTCTCCACGGCCGCCACTTGCATGTCAAAGAAACCCTCGGAGGAGTGGAGCAAGGAAGAGGTGCAGCACTGGTTTGAAACCCAAACGAGGGACAATTTGAGTACGCAGGATGTTTTCCGAGTTGGACGGCCAGTTGATTACCAAGCTGCTGCTTTACGACTTGCGTAAAATCGTTGGCGATGTGTGGGTTGCCAATGACAGCTACGACGCTTGGCACGTCCTGTCCAGGCTTCGCGACCCTGGGACCAAGCCTGACCAAGCCCCCTGAGAACCACGCCCCTGTGCCGCCAAGAGTTTGCGGCCAAGAACATGCAGCATCTCACGATGGAGCGGAGATCGTCGTACATTGGCATCCTGGAATGGCTCGGAGGAAACGTGGTTGGAGGTGTTCCAGATGTCGTGGGCCTACTGTACGACGGCAAACACACAAACCCCGCACTGGCGACCGGGCCCAACGGAAGTGCCCGGACGTGGAAGGTTGGCACACGTTTTAACGACTGGTGCAAGCCACAGGGTCTATCTTGTCACGCATATGTGCACACAAAACATAGCTTTTCTAACTCCACGCTTGCTTCTGATAGTGCTCGCCGCATGAACGAGTTTGCTCTTCACACCCTTCACCAGTACACTGTCATCCTGATTTTCTAGAATCTGGCAGATGTTGTCTGGGGCAAGCTGTCACTGCATTCTTGTGCCTTTGTTGTTTGGTAGCTGACTGTCTTTTGGAGTGCTTTCGACCTTTAACTGTTCCAGGTGTGGTAGTCCCTTCAGGGCTGACGACCAGGCCATGTGGGCGATTCACGGTATCATGGTATTTTCGTTACATTGAATGTTGTGACACGGTCACAGCATCTCGCCACGCGTCGCGCGTTGAAGACCAACAATGCCGTCGACCCGCATGGCCAGTCCTGTGTAGAGAGTCTCGTTAGAGAGCCTCAAACGAGCCCCAGAGCATCGACCCGCTCCTCTATCATGGAGCCTGCTGAGGTGTGGGGAACCCCCGAGGCCGCGCTGCCTCCAGAGCTGCGTCCGCGACGATTCCTGCCGAAGAACATGCCACCGAAGCGGGCCCGATCCTTCCCCTGGAACGCTGATGGGCCTGTCCTGCGTGAAGTTGATACCGCTCATCTTGGACGACTTTCAGCACCCATGGATTTGGACGTGATTCGAGGGTTCGTTGTGTTGTCTTGAGGAGCTTTGGTGCCGTGCTGACAGCGCTTGCGTTGTCCCAGTTCCACATTCTACACTGCAACGGCCACCAACCACAATGCTGTGCGATCTTTGATTCAGAGAGTGTTGTTTTTCCCTCTGTATTTTCGCTTTTGGCGTCACGAGGTACAGGGTGCAGCTCCCAGCGAACTCTGCGCGCTCTCACCTTGATCACCATGTGTGCAGATGTCTGTGGTGGCATGGTGCGCGGCTAGCGCACTGTATGTTGCCCAAGTGTGCATCGTCGCCCAGCGCTTGTTTGGATGGCACGCTCCACCTTCATTTTCGCTGCGGACAGCAACACCTGCTGCTACTTGGCCAACGGATGTACACTCCTGGATTCCTTCCATGTGGAGCGAGACTCTGCAGAGTACCCACCCCATGACCACCAATGCAATGCTTCTGTGGTGCGCCCAAGTGGACGTTGTCCATGTCTTAATTCTTGTGGCAGTTTTCGCCCACACATATGCTCGTGCGAATGCTTCGCGCTTCCCTGTGCACAACCACTATGACGACAGCAGCAGCGATTCAGAGTGTGGCTCTGAGGGATCCGACGTGGACCTCCACTCCCCACGACAACCACGCTCGAATCACACCTTCGACAGCACACCTGAGGTAGAGCGAGGCTCTCCAAGTGGTCTGAGAATGGCCCGTGCCCGACGTGCTGACTCCGAAACAGCTGATGATGACATTCGCGTCGTCGAAACGTCTCTGGATCATCACCGGGCGCCTGTTTTGGGCTCGCTCCACTCCACCAACCCTGGTGGCGACCCCAGTGGTACCCTTGTCGGTGAACAAGTGCGTGCTGGGGCACTGCCAGCAAGTCCCGACTTAGCACCTCTCGAAAGGAAGAAACCACGTGGTTCCGATGAAGCCACGTGCCAACGCCATGGCCGACACGGCTGTTCGTGTGCGCAAGGTTCCGCAACCGCACCCTCCAGCCCAGCTGTTTGCGCGCCACCAAGCCGGAGCGATGCAGTTCTCCCGCCCCAAACCCCACCACTCTCGCGACAGCGCAGTGCTTCTGCCCCACAAATCTCTCTCAAGCCACGCCCGCTGAGAGACGGCGACATTTCCGTGAAGGCAAAGGTGTGGGGCAATGACAATCGCACGAAGAAGCTTGTTCTCTCACTGTCCCAACTCAATGCCGCCATTGGGGTGAAGGTCGCGGAGACAAGAGCCGTCGCTGCAGGGCCACGAACACGTGTGGTTGCTTGTCTTGCTTGCACCGTTGCCTTGTCGCCAGTGTTTGTTCGCATGGCAGCGGCCCCTGGCCTCATGCAGTCGTGGCTCTCGATGAACTTCGTGGCAGCAGCTGCACTATCCCTTCGGTCACTTTCGACCTCCTCGGCAATCACGTCGCTACTGAACGTGTCTGCCGTGCTGTCCACCAACCTGGACCATGTGGTATGCATGTGTTCGCTGGCGTTGCTTTCCTTTCACTTGCTACAACTATTTGCAAAGGCCGAGTCGGCGCTGCAGCGCAGGTTCTATGCTGCGAAGTTTTTTTCAGCCATTACGTCGGCACGGCGCTCCCGCAAGTATTCGCTGCCCCATTTTCGCCTGCACAACGTGGCCAACATTAAAATGTGGTTGTCTCTCCGCGCACTTGTTCGTGTACGTAGCCTGCTCTGTGCCTGCAGCGCCTTGAACGTGCACTGACAGCGTTGGGCTTGCTCCGACAGCGGCGCGGTGCGAAGCGGTCCGTGGACATGGTCGTTTCTGTGGCTTTCGTTCTGGCTTTGATGCTGGTGCGTTTCAGGTGTTCGTTGCACCTTTCAACGTCATTCAGTGTTAACCTTGGTCGTGTGAAATAGGTCACCAGCATTATGCTCATTCAAGTATCTGAGAGCAACCTGTCCCCTGTGTACTGGACTCTTGTCCTCTGGGCCATGGCTGTATCCTTCTTTTTGATGCAATTCCTGACCATTGGGACCCGCATCAACACGCGGTACAAGAGATCCGGCGGCGTTCTTCTCACAGAGCAGGTGCAGTTGACCCGTTGCATCCCACAAATGTGTGCTGCGCGGACTGGGAGTCCTCACGGTCGTGGTGTGCACAGATGAACGTGCACTTGCGGATGTTTCGCTTCCCACACAAGAAAGCGGAATTGTCAGTCGCAAATGCTGTGCTCAAGGTTGCCCAATCGCTCATTAAGGTATTGTTCCACACCTCTGTGCGCTTCTTGCCTCTTGTTTCGGACGCATGGCGTTATGTGGCTCATGTTGCCGTGGTCGCAGGACTTGGACTCTCCCGACACAATATCGGGGCTCTCCATGTCCCCCCTGTTGTACCAAATCACTCGAGTTGTCGTGCTCTCAGCTTTGTCGTCCGTTGTATCCGAGATGCTAGGCTTCAAGTTGTGCGTTTACTGTTGGCTCGCAGGGTTGGTCCGTTTGGTGTCTGCCACTCACGCACACATTCTCCAGGAAAATATGGAAGTTCAAGATGTAACACTGACTAGCACTTGGGTTTTTCACCATAACCCTCTCGTCGACGCACGTCGTTTCGAGCCTCCATCCAGCAACGTTCTTGTCTGCCCTCACGTGTGAGTTTTCCGCTGTACCGTACCATGTGGACTCCACGATTGAGTTAGCCACTAGCACATCATGGTCCATCATTGACCGGGTCCGTGGAGGCATAAAATCGAAATTACCCAACACAAGATGAAATGCCGCAGTGCAGGCCCTGCACTCGGTTCCCAGCATGCGTAGGCTGCGCTCAATTGTGCGCAGAGCACGACGACACCGTGGTTCGTGTCAAGTTCGATGCGGCGCAAGACCTGGGGCTGCAGTGCACGTGCGGGAGCAGCACACGTTGGTGTCCGTGACAGTGCCTGGCGGGTGTGTCCCCACACTGCCGCCTAGACACGCCCACGCCCGGCCGCGAGTTTTCCTGCAATCACGTCGATTTGGGAGTAGCAAACGGGAGGACTCGAGCCCTTTTCGCGACGACTGTTCTTGTCCGTTGTGTGGGTGCGACAGGACAGATGTGTACCACCAAAAGCACGCGCTGTCATTTCGTCTCACAGACAGCACTGCCCGGCACAAGCGGTGGTGGACATACCTGCGTTGTCCGTACGTTGATGGCGTGCCATGCCTGCATGCAGTGGTGCGAGTGGATGGACTGGTGGCTCGATGCCAAGGCAGCGGGGCATGAAGCACCTGGAATCTTGCTGACTCGGTTTGTGTTGCGAACGCACAGGCGCTGCGAGTTGGTGTTTGTTCACCCTGTGGATCGACTTGACCCTGAAAGTGAACGAGCTCGATACGACATGCACGAGGTAGGCCGTTGTTGTTGTATCAAATTTGCGGGAGTTTGCATGCTGAGGGGGCTTGTAAACACCAATGCCCATGCACACCTATCAAACCCACACAGAATTCCATTGAGCAAGAGGGGTATGTGCGATTCTTGGACACCTTCCTCGATGCCTGTGAGCCGTTTGTTTCCCTGGCCAACAGCGAACGACAGCTGCTGACTGCTCTTGACTTTGGCTGTGGTCCTGGCGACCAAGTGCTCTCCACACTGCTTCAGCGGCGGTTCGGATGCTCGTCTGTCCACGTGTTCGACCCATTGTACTCTCCGTCGAGAACCGTGCTGCAGCAAGAGAACACTTATGACATCATTACATGCACAGAGGTAGAGGTCTCATCAGCATTCCTGCAATGATGCGTTTGAATGACTGCGACGTGCTCATCCTTTTTGTCTTTGTGTGCTGTCAGGTATTGGAGCACGTGTACCGGCCCAAACAAGTGATTGCAATGTTGTACAGCCTTTTGAAGCCGAGTGGGTGCTTGTGTTGCATGACCAGTTTGCGGCCTCGCACGCATGCGCAGTTTGTTAACTGGCACTACCACCGAGACCCAACCCACGTGTCGTTCTTTAGTGAACCAACCTTCAGTTTTCTCGCCGAGGAGCTTGGAGCCGATCTGCATGTGTCTTCTGTTCGTGACAATGTAGTCGTGCTCGTCAAGCCACAGTGAGGAGGAATGCTTGTGGCATCCACATTTTTTGGCGTTGGTGGTGAAATCATCAACGCAGCGGTTTCGTTATTTCGTTGGGTGTTGAGGCACCTTGACCCATGAGCCGCGCTTCCGGATAGACTTGGACGCAGCCTCGAAGAACAGCTGGGTGGGCAGAGCGGACGACAGTGTGGCGCCGCCACCAGCCACCCAAGGAGTGGAATCTCGGCTCACCAAACTGTCTGCGAGAGCGAAGGCTGCAATTTGAACACCAGTGTGGAACATGGATGACGAAGACGGGTTTCGGCCAGGCAACGCGGACAGCTGCCGCTTCTGGATTGTGTTCAGGGTCACCCGCTGTTGCTCAGTCAGTTGTGCGGGAACATCTGTCCCAACAAAACAACCATCCGTATTGCACTTGAACGATTGTAGCTTGCTGTCCTTCAGAACCGCATAGCCTTTTGTCCCCGTCACAACAACTTGGAGTCCACATTCATCTGACGCCCCCAACCACGGTTAGTGTCAAGAACACCGCACAAGACACCCGACCAACCGCTGACCTGGAAACGGATGAACAAACGACCCTTCCAGTAGCACGGTAATTTCACGCTGGAGAAGAAGTTGAGCGGAGAACAACTCGTCAGCGGTCACTGGCGCAGAACCACCACGGGCCTTGCCGGCACCAGCACCGGCACCGGCACCCCTATCCCCTCCAGCACCCGCCGCGGCGGTGGGCGCTGCTAGAGGGCGTCGTTTGCAGACGTTTGAGCCCACACACGAGACGGTACGTGCCACGGCACCCGTGATGAACGAGACTAGATCGTACAGGTGCACCCCCACGCCACCAAGCGCTCCACCGCCGGCGTCTTGGTCAAACCACCAGGAGAAGGGGGTTTTCGGGTTGGTTTTCAGGTTGAGTAGGCAGTGTGCCTTGACACGCAATATGGTGCCGAGGGATCCGCCTCGTACCAGCGTTTTCAACGTTTGCACCACGGGGAGCATTCTGTTCATGATCAGAGCTTGGTGAAGCGGGAAGAGCATGCGCAGCTCTGGAAGACGCTGTTCTTGCGTACCTGAGCTCAAAGTCGATGAAAGCGAGTGGCTTGTGGGGTTGTGCCGCCTCAAAAGCGGAGAGAATGTGCGTGCGTTGTTCACTGTCCAGGCACATCGGTTTTTCTAGCAGCACACTCTTTCCCGCTCGAAACGCTGCTTCACAAGCTTCAGCGTGGTGAAGCGGTGGAGTCGCCACCACCACCACATCAACATCGTCTCGGTTCACAACCGCCTCCAGCGAGTTTGATGCGCAAGGGATGCCTGCACATGTATCATCAAAAGCATCACATCATTATGGTTGTGGCTCTTGGGGAGCAGCGCTGTGGGCTTCAGGCGCTGCCGCACGCACCGTGATGACGTGCTGTTGCTTCGACGCGAGCTTTGTCACGTCCCCAAAGCGACACGACCAGCAACCCTGCCGTTCTTAAAGCAGGAACGAGCGCCCGCAACGACCAACCAGACCCCAACACTGCCACGCCTACACATCTTCCGTGCTGAACCTGTACAGGTGCGTCCAGTGGCAACCGGCGACCAGGAAAGCGCGTGGCGGGGTCCTGTGGTGTCACAACAAGCCCGTGCACACTGCATCAAGCCCATGCGCGCCCGAAACTGCAAGCTTGGCTGAAAACGTACTGCATCTCGCTCGAGTCGTACACTTGCAATTGGCGCCGGGCTCGCGCGACTCGCGGCCATTCCAGCTACAGAAACAAAAAACAAAGCGGTGCAACACGAACGCCTGAGACTCTGTTCGTACTGACGGCGAAAAGTGCAAAAGTAAGGGCGCCGGGGATTGAACCCGGGACCTCCAGTGTGTAAAACTGGCGTCATAACCACTAGACTACGCCCTCATCATACTCTTTTTTCGGAAGTGTACGTATTTCACTCAACCGCGAACCAGCGACGCTGCTCGCCGTCACCGAGATTGGTCACGATCTCGTCGTTGCGATGGCCAACTCTCAGTACCAATACGTGCGTCAGTTCGAAGAGAACCAGTGTTTGTTGAAAAACACTTGGATTGTAGTGCGTGTTGATGGACGTGGATTCAGCAAGTACGGACCGGTGTGCGCTGGCAGCTGCTTCTTGAGCATCACTTCATCTGGTTGTGCCGCCCAGGTTCACGAAGGCACATGAGTACCTGAAGCCCAACGACCAGCGCGGCATCGATTTGATGAACAAGGTTGCTATTGGGGTTGTTCGTGTGACTGGTTGCTGTGGTTGCTGTGGCGTCCTTCACCAACCTTGTCGCAGTGCGGGCAAGAAATCCTGAAGCACTTCTCTGACATAGTGATCGCGTACGGCCAATCAGACGAGTACAGCTTCGTGTTTCGACCTGACACTACGTTGTATTCTCGTCGCTCGGACAAGATTGCAACAACAATAGCAGCCTTGTTCGCGGCTTCGTTTGTCTTCTTCTGGCCGACGTACTTCCCGACCCAGCGATTGCTGCACCCTCCCGCGTTCGATGCACGCTGTGTCATGTACCCATCAGAAAAGGTGGTGTCAACGTGCGCCACCGTTCCTCGTTGCGCAGTTTTGTTTCACAATTGGCTTGTATTCTTTACTCATGCGCCCAGAACCTCAAGGACTACATCCGTTGGCGCCAAGTTGACTGCCATATCAACAACCTCTTCAACACAACGTTCTGGGCGCTCGTCCAAAGTGAGTGACTTGGTCGTTGTCGCGCGCACACGCTGAAGACACGCGTTGACATCGTGTTTGTGTTGGCTTGGGAGATCAGAAGGTGGCATGACAGGCGAACAAGCGTCGGAAACGCTCCGCGGTACAGTGTCGGCAGACAAGAACGAGTTGCTCTTCACGAGGTTCCACATCAATTACAACAACGAACCAGAGGTTTGGCGCCGCGGGACGCTTGTTTTGCGTGTGTATCCTCCTGCCACTGGAGAACCAAGCGCGAAGAACACACAATCATCCCCAGGTACTTGTTGTTTGCCTGTTGCCTGTATTCGTTGAGAGGGTTGACAAGGGCTGTAACAGACACTTCTCCAGCGGATGCCACTGCTCCCGCACCCACGAGTTCGCGGCACGGCGACGCAGCAGGCACAGGAACGTCTGAAGCAACTCCGGTTGCATCTGGGTCTGGGGCAGGTGGCGCAGGAGCTGGAGCCAACACTGCAGCCCCCGTGAAAAACCACGTGAGAAAGAAGAAGCGCAAGTTGCGGCGAAAGGACATGGAGCTGATTGTTTTGCACGACAACGTGGTTCCCGAGAAGTTCTGGAAGCGGTATCCAGAGGTTTTGGAACGGGGGAAGAAATAGGAACATGTGCCCCAACACTACTATCTATCAGGATTGTGCATCAGCACAAACATGTCGTCACGTTCTTGGATTCTCTCCGAATGTGCTGGCCCTGTAAACACGAACGACGGACGGTATGTTCGAGCACCAGCGGATTTGGCTTGGCGGCGGTAGAGTGCCACAACCACCTTGCCTTGTTGGACTGTGAACTGGAACAAATCAGAAAACTCATGGCCCTGCCAGCAAAGTTCGTCAGTACATGCGTGGGGATGGCAAGCTTCACCTACACGCACGATGAAACGTTTGGGAATGGGCTGTCGCAACAAGTGTCCAGAACCTATCGACGGCTGTAACAGTTCTTGGTAGAATCCTGCCAACTCTGCTTGAAAGTGTGCCTGGTTGAACAACATATCAACAATCAAAGCTTGGTGCACCGTAGCGACACACATTGCCTCGCGTACAGCAATTAGTCCAACATGACTTGCATACGCAGCGAGACTGAAGCCTCCCGCGAAAGTCGGGACCAAAAGGCCAACATCCGCTCCTTTGCTACTGCGAGCTTCCTGTGCGGCAAGTCGCCGTTCAGCAAGCCGCTGCTTGATGGGGGATTCCGCTGTAGCCGCCACACCATCTGTGCGGACCTCGCTGGTTGTGTCCCGCATGACTTTGCCCATCGTTGAGTCAAGGAACAGAAGGTCCGTTGTAGATGCTGGTGGGTCAAGCAGCGTCAGACGATACTGTTGCAATCGCAGCCCCTGAGACGGCTTGTCAACGCACACAATGAGCACATAATGGAAGGCCGTCCGAGGCGTTTTCTTCGAGAAGCATACGTAGACATGGCCTTGTACCTGTGCCAGCGTGCGAGTCAAAGCGAGCAATGGGCCTGATGACTTGGGCACTCACAGAAACACCACATTCTTGGCCACGACGATGTCACCGATCTGCGTCCTGTCACTCAGGTTTGGGAGGATCACAACTGCTTTTGCATACATCATACGGGCTCTGCAGACGAGGTGTACACAGGGGTGAGGTACTGTGGCGCCAGTAACGGTAGTCCGACGCTACGTACGCGTCAAGAGTAGAGTCTTCAGACGGGTCACCCTGCGTACCACAGTTGCAGCTCGTAAGACCGGCGCAACCACCTACAGCAAGAACACTTGCACACACGCTCAACAGATATATATCATTTCCATTGGCAATGCTCAACTCCGTCTGTCACAGTGAATAGCCTGTCTGTAAGACCATGACAGTACGTCACAAGAACAACAGCCCTCACAACCCACCTTGTCTTCACGAGCCATGCTGTGAGCGAGCAGAACGATGGGGACGCTCGAACACTCTCGGATGTGAGCAATCAGTAGATTGGCAAGGTGTCGCTGTCCCGCAACAACTATGTGACCTTCCACACCCGCAAGCTGTTCAGGAAGCGACATTTCAACTTTCTGCACCACCAAGCATCATGTCAACAGCAAGTCACTGGACCGTACAATGCAACGCCAACTGACCGTTGAGTGAACACGTAGAACACCTGTGCGTCGGCGGTTGGTGGTGCCTGGTTCGTCACCCGATTTGGACTCAACTGCACCACCACTCGCTTCCATGTTGTTGCTTTCCAAATCGACGAAGGTCGTTTGCAGCTTTGCATGGGCTGCTTGCTCAGCCGGTCCTGGTTTCATGGATGGCTGATACTGAAAACTACTCGCAAAGTTTGCGACTTGCACATCTCGAGTCATGATGAACAATTTGGTTGAGTCTCGGATTGTGGCAGCATCTGAGCCAAGCTTCGGATTCAACACCACTGGGTGTCCGGAAAGACGGGTGAGAGAACACCAGGTACTACACTACACACAGTCCGTCCTCAGTCTTACCAGTTTCACCGACTTGCTGCAGTCCCCACAAGAATAAGTGCCCGTTCAACGTCGAATACATGATATCGGCAGCTTCGTGGAATGTATGACCGACCAAAGCTCGAGGAGTGCCAATGCAGTACCTGCCTTGCAAGTCAGCACGAGGGTTGAACCACTGCATAGGAACTCCAGACGCACATTTCCCAGTTGAGACCTGACTTGTAGCTCTTCAGCCAGTTCGGACAGTTCGTTTCAGGCGGGGAAATTGTCCTCATGAGATTGTGCACTAGCGTAGACCACCCAACATTGAAGCAGTTGTGGGCCATGACCTGCACATGCCACCACACACAACTCAGGAACCACCGACCAACAACGTTGCGAATGCAAGTACCTGCATGGCGTGGTCATCCACATACACAATCTATCGTTGTGTGGAAGGATGGAAGTGGTGCGTTGTCACGCGCGCCGGAAACAGCATACCGAGATTGGCACATCCGACAAACAGTGAGGGGATATCACGAACAACCACAAGAACAGTGAACGTATGAGGAGCGTACCTGCGAAACTGCTGGTATTGCCTTGGCGACAAGCGCCATAGAACGGCATGACAACAGCGTCATGTGACTGTTAAAACTCAGTGAGAAAAATGAGGGACGATTACAGTGCTTCAGTCAAGCAACAACGGACAACCTACATCTTCAACAAGGGGTTGAAGTTGTGAAGCGCAAGTGCCTGCAAGATGGCATCCTCGTCAGCTTTTCTGATGTCCTGTCACGAAGGCGGGCGGGTGAGGTCACGAGAGGTGTATGACAAACACACATACACAAACACATTTCCCGTCATACTTGGACATGGTGGCTTGACAACACAAAGACTGCCTGCGCAGTGTCTGTTCGCAGTGCATACAAATCATCGTTCTGTTCGGGGCACGTCAGAATACCAAGGCCTTCCTACCCTCTTGCGCAAAATCTGTTTGCAAACGCACCACAAGAACATTGCCACGGAAGAATCGGGTCTGAAGAAGAACACACAGGTTGTCACTTGCGGGTACCACCTCACAGTGGAAGCGGCCAATCTCACCTTTCCCATGAAGGCACTTGTGCGAAGGGCGTCGCCGACTTCGGGACTGGGGGGCTCTGTATCCACGACTATGACCTGAACTCAAACCACAACAACCATGCACGTTGAAGGAGTGCACAACACGGGATGGTAAACCCACACACCTCGTGCTTGGAAAATTGCTTGCCCTGCATGGTGCGATCGGGATGAAAAAACTCTCCCAGAAAATCCGCAATCAAGCCTGCTTCTCGAGCACCACCACCAACAACCAAGGTGTGCTTGTTCCCAGAGGATACAGTTGCACGCCACCTGTTGAGGAACCAAAGCAGCTCGCTGAGGTGGCTGGAGAGTCATGACCGTAAGAAAACACACACACACACAAACCTTGGTCGACTTGACCAAATGTGCATCAGTTGGGCCATTTGCGTGGGGACCACAACGAGCGCACAGCAAATGAGGAGCACGACAATCACCTGGCCAAAGGTAGTCGTGGGGCTGATGTCTCCGTAGCTGGTGACACACAACACGAACAGCACACATTGGACTTCATGTATACTCGACAATACACTGACCGCATCCTACCCAACCGTGCTTAAAGTGACAGCAATAAAATACACGGAATCTCCCTGCGGCAGTCAAGCTATGTCAGCGCACGAGTCAGCGCAACGCTCGGCTCACAGTACTCACCCATGTGATGTCAGCGCCCCCCCTGCAACACAGGACAGCCTTAACGTTAGGGTTCTATTCACACACAGTGAATGGTGCAGCAATGAACTCACCGTTCCGCTTCCACGGTGTACACTAGACTAGCAAAAACGAACACCAGGACCAAGACAGACACTATCACAGCGAATCCCTGCTGGGCCAACGCTGTTGATGGAGCGTGAAACATTGAGACACATCACCAAACACAGCAAATTCCTCGGAACATACCTGAGAACATGTGCAGCCTCACGTTGATCGTGCGTACAACACGGAAGATTCGAACGAAGCGAACGAAAATGAACACTGGTGCGGAGGTTGTGAGAAAATACGCAATGAACCTGTAGCAAGCACGGAACAGGGACGATGAGCCACTCCATCCTTAGACCGTATCAATGATGATGATGATGATATACGTCGTACACAGGAACTGTTGTGATCAAGTCCACCATGGCTTGGAATTCGAGTGGGAACTTGCACCTACGGGCATTACCGATGGTGAGACACGCAGAGTGACGGGGCGTCCATAGAAACCCCAAGCGACAAGACATACCGATCAGGAGAGGCGTACCACCTCAGCAAATAGTCGATTGCGAACATACACGCAAAACCCAAGTCCATTTCCTGCACCATGCGCAATACAAACAGGCAGAGCGTCATGACAACAGAGAGCGCGCACGGAACCGAGGCTGCCTTCGCACCTCCGTCCCAGAAAGCCCGTATGTTTGTGCTACATACACAGCACACGCCGAAAGCGTGAAAACTGCCTGGCATATCTCCCATACAAAGCCAGCAGTGCAGCGATGCAGGACATAGTTCACTTTCTCCCTTGCGCTGTAGTTGTCCGGCACGGGTCCAGTGATTGCCTCGTACCAAGGCTGGCGATACGCACTCTCAAGCAGCCTGCGACGGCTTGACACCGGCAATGCACCAAGTGAGCCTCGTTCTGCAATGTGAAAGACTTTGGGTGGGGGAACCCCGTTGGGCTTTGTTGCCATCTCCACCGCCATGTTGCACAGTACCAGCATGCAGTGTGATGACACACGTTTGAATATTTCGGAAAGAACCAAAACTATTCAATTGTGCCGCAGCCCGCGCGCTTGACACTCGCTGCCCAGTCGCCAGCATGATTCCGGTGTTTCAAGGAAACAAAGGCCGCGTCCAGCGGTTTGTTGACGGAATAGATGGGGTATGTGTTCGCAATTTCCGCCTCGGAGTGATTGGTCTCACTGTTTGACTGCTTGCATGCCGCCAGTACGCTTTGACGTATGCTCGAGGCATGAACCTAATTCTGAGTGCAGCACCCTTGCTTTTGCAACGTCTTTGTGGTGGCCTTTTGTGGGCAGTATGCTTCATGCATGCTATCCAAACGTTCTCGTCGCTGGCAGCCGCCGGTATGGAGCCCCACCTTCGGTGGTGGTGGACACCTTGGGTGATCTGCAGCAACGCGGCAGCTGCGGTGCGTACATTCCCGGGACGGTTGCATGCGACGCTGCTTTCTTTCGCCCTGATGGCGCACGTTGTGTTGTGATGATGTTGCTGGGATGTGGGGGGTCACAACCGCACCCTCCCACAGGTGGCGGCTGTGACAGCTGCTCTGGCGAATCCGCGGTGCGAAGCCAAGCCCATTCCGGTTGCCCCGACGGGCGGGCTTGCTGCGGGGGCTCCGTGCCAAACATGCAAAGTACGGACCGTTTCGTTTCGTTTCGTTTCGTTTCGTTTCGTTTCGTTTCGTTTCGTTTCGTTTCATTTCGTGGCGGGGTCGCGCAGCATCGCGCTGTGTCTTGTCTTGTGTGTGTGTTTGTGTGCTTGTGTGTTTGTGTGTGTGATGTGGGCTGACTTTGCTTTGGCCTCTGTCCAGATTGTTCGACCAATGCGGTCGGTACACTGCTCCATGCAACCGTGCAACGATTGTGTTGCGCGGTATGATCACCACTCTCCTTGGATTAATGCCTGCGTAGGGGCCCACAACCAGGTCATGTACACAGTCTACCTCGTGTTCGGCTTCCAGGCGACGTTGGTCGCGTTCATTTGGGCACTGGCCGCCACGATATCGCCCGCGCCACAGGCCGGTGACCCTTGGGCTGGCCTCGCCCACATGTTCGTCATTGTCATAGCGCCGTTGTCATTGGTGTACACTGGCGCCAAACTGCAGCGCCACTTCAGCCTGGTGTCCGCGAATATCACGGCGCACGAGGATCGAAGCAAGCGCCGGTTGACGTACTTCCGCGGGAAAGGCGGATTCTCGAACCCGTTCGACAAGGGAGCGCAGGCCAATTGGATGGAGTTCTTGGGTTATTCTTCCATAGATTGGCGAAAACCTCAAGGCTACACGGTGATGGATCTCCCCGGCCATCCTCTGCGCACGCAAGTGCTGAATCAGGTGCGCACGTTCATGCGTGCGCAGGAGGAAGGAAAGCAACTGCAGGTTGAGCAAGCTCGCATGGTCGAAATGTGCCGCCACATGATTGAACAAGAGGACGTCTTGTCAGCTACCGCTGAAGCTGTCAAGGGTGAGGTCGAGGTAAAACACAGCAGTGTGCCAGCGACCTCGGCTGTGTAGGGAAGAAGCAACATGCGTGCATACTTTATGCCCAATTCTGAAACTATGCATCGCACGCGTGACGCACCTCAGTTGATGTGTCAACAACCCGTGCACCGATTTGTGCTGAGCTTCCGTATCGCGAATTCATCGCGCACGTGGACTGCATGGCGTAAGGCACACGGTGGGAGACACAGAGAGAGACGACTATTCCACTCCACCACAATGGCTGCAACCACGTTCCTCCCGTCTTCACGTGAAGTGCGCCGTGGAATCGCATGGCTTCGCAGACATCCGGTGGTGGCCTCGATTGCAGCGGTTGTGGCGACGGTATCCATCGCACGCGTCATCACAAAGGAGCTCAATCGATCAGATCCGTCCGACAAGGACGCGTCAGCGTCTGCAAGCGTTGCATCAGACGCCAGCGTGCGTGAGTCACCGGTGCCTGATGACACTGCGGCGTCTACCACAACCGGTGCCCCACCCATTCCTCGCTCTGTGAGTTGGTCGGACGACACTGGAAACCCCCTCACTCATGTTATTCAAGAGCTGCCAAATGGCTTACCCGCTGGTCGTCCTCAAGATGGGGTTGTGGAAGCTGGGAAAGCTCCGACCCCACCCAGCCAGTCCGGGTCGCAGGACCAATGGGGATGGTACGTTGCCATGACGCCCCCAGAAGGACATCATCACCAGTTTGCCACGCGCACGCCACAACGTTAGGTTGTTAAGTAACTAGTAGCCGTGGTGGGGGTGTTGGGGCACGGCGTAAGCGCGCATGCGTGTGTGTGTGTGTGTGTGTGTGTGTGTGTGTATGTTAGAGTGCCAAATGTTCAAACTCGCGTATCGAAGAACGCACTCACTCTACATGCGTTGTGGCGGAGCATTCTCTTCATGTTGTTGGCAATAGGTCGTCATATAGCGAGTCATCATCAAGTGACACCCTGCCGTGGCGAATCCCACGAAGGGTTTGAGCTTGCGCACGTCACACGGACATCCATCCACCTGCGCGCCACACATACCTTTGCTGCTGCAGAGCACGCCGAATGTTGAAGGCGATTGTTGCCTTGGCAACCTCCCGATCACCCACAAGGTCAGTCACCAGCAATGTCTGTTCCAGCACATGTCGCCACAAAACGACAAACATAAGACTCCCCTACTGACGCGGCGCCGTGTGCACAAGGCGCCACTGCAACCGCTGCACGGGGTTGCCGAACCTTGCCAGTAATGGGACAAACAGACCCCGACCGCTCCACCCACGCCAGGATGGTAGCCTTTTCAAACACAGGGCCGCCGTGCCTGGACCGCACTGGTTCTCGCATGAGGTGCTTGCCAATGGCGCACAACAGCTCCGAGGGGACGTTCTGTGGGACGGGCGCGGCATGGTGGCGCGATGTACCGCGACCGGACGCTTTGGTTGTGGGGCGATGCTGACGCTGACGCTGACGCTGACGCTGAAGCTGACGCTGACGGCGGGCACCCCGCTGCTTCGGAAGAACTGGGAGGTCACCCAGCAAACTCCGGGGCGCACTTCTTCTCTCCGCGGATCCAGCGGAGGGCGTTGCGCCGTGCGCACTCGGGTTGTGCGAAGGGACGTCCGCGCTGTGGACAGGTTCGGGGGTCGAGGCAGTTGCTGCCTCAGCCTCAGGGGGTTCGTCACCGACACGCACGGAAGGGCCATGCTCACCACCACCACCGCCACCACCACCACTACCACCACCACCACCACACGCGTCATCGACACCGGACGACGCAGGGCTCGAAGCACGGTCGACTGCGGAAGGCGTTTTCGCGGCTTGCACCAGTGCAAACGTCTCGCCCATGGTAGCGACGGCCTGCGTGAGGGTGGGCGAGAGCCCTGCTTCTTCACTCTTTTCGTCACGTTCCATAGACGGTAGCCTGAACCCAATAACATCATTCAATGCCGAGGCGGTATTGTTACGCCTGCAGATGTTGCAACGAAGAAACACGGTGAAGAGGAATGGTACAGGCACACTGCACTTCACACCCTAACCCGCGTACTTGTTGACGGGCACCCAGTCGTAGGAGTTGAACTGTTCATTCACCAGCACTCGCCCTTCGGTGGTCAAGCTGAACCAAGCACTACGGAACGCATTCAGTGTGCCTGCAACAAGAAACAGGACATCAGAACTGAACAACCACACGCATATCGACGGCGGGTGTACCTTGCGGTGCTGCACAGCTGCTCAACGTATCAAGGTTGCAAGCAAGTTGCATGAGCAGCGTGAACAAAGAAGGATACCTCTGTCGTACACATGACAAGACACAACTGTCACAATCGTCCCAGACGTGGCAAAAGCAACTGCGGCGGTGCGTACCTGCAACAATGCGTGGTGCGACAGGAGATCCAAGACGATGCCTCCGCCATCATCGCCACTACTTTTGCTTTCCTCGACGTGAAACGTCGAGCAAGCTTTTGCAGTCGTGGTGTCACTGGCAGGGCGAAAGCTGCGCGGCATGTACATTTCAATCGTGAGAGCACGTCACACACGTCTGGACCGTTGCCGGTTGACGCACCAAGCCACCGTCAACATTTGCAGCCCAGCTTGCATGGAGAGATACTTGTCACGGCCCTGCCGTCGACTGCCGCCGGTTTGCCGAAACCGCAGCGACAGTGTCATGTTCTTCGCACAGAGGTGGAGGTATGGCAAGAGGACCCGTGGCACCAGCTGACAACAGAAATCGAAGGTCAGCAGTTACTATGGCAATACACATTTTTTTGGTTGTGGGGCATGCACACCATGCATGTGGCGTGTGCCACCGCACCTGAGATCGCTGCAGCAGATGCTCTTGGGCCTGCTTTGAGGTGGATGAAGATGTAAACAGGTACATGGATCGGCAGAATCGCGTCAGTCCAAGCACACCACGGTGCAGCAGGCTGGGGAGCGGGTCTGCTTCGGAACCGCTGGGTGCTGGACCGTCCACAAACACGGCCAGGCTGGAATCGACGGCATGCGGGTACCACGAGCGTGGACATGCACCGCTCAGTCAGATGCACAATGACGGAAAATAACCCAGCAACAGCAACGGACATGGTAGAGAGGCGCGTCACAATCGGGGCGATGACATCTTCACTTTGAAGTGTGCGCATCACAACCGCAAGGCGATCTCTGTAGACACGTGGAAGTGAGCCATGCACGAGTAAGCGTAGATTCTCACAACACCAAGCGCCACCATGGCATCACACGTTTGCGTACATGAACTCGTCGACAGGCTCTTCTCCGATCTCGAACTCGGTTTCCTGCAACAATGGTGCGGAAGAGCGCTTACGAACGAGCCCACGCACACACACACACACACACACACACACACACACACACACACACACACACACACACACACACACACACACACACACACAAACACACACACACA
>Ga0213833_1000400_pt1 | contig 46785 bp, 39 predicted proteins | sample SWATP21_FD_160575 | JGI IMG/M metagenome (GOLD analysis project Ga0213833, IMG submission 160575) | Coastal seawater microbial communities from Marineland, Florida, United States - SWA TP2 #1 | ecosystem: Environmental > Aquatic > Marine > Coastal | place: USA: Florida | collected 2016-08-14 | reverse complement strand
TGGCCGCTGGAAGCCCACACAGCCACGACGCTCCGACACAGCTCACCTCTGGCGAAGTCGGCAACGGCGGCGGCACTACGGCTACCAGCGGCCAGTCGCCAGCAGCCAGCCTGGTTGCGGCGCGCTCCTGTGTAGAGACGAACAAACCAGCGAAGAGGCACTCCACAACGCCCATCACCACGCCATTCACACCCGCCACAACCAGGCTGACCGCTGACCGCTGACCGCTGACCGCTGGAAGCCCACACAACCACGCCACTTCGACACACCTCACCTCGACCCTCGACCTCGACGACATCACGCCGAAACCGCCCCGGTCATCACCAAGACGCCCTCCACCAGGCCATCCAGCCGGCATGTCATCAGGGTGACTCCGACGCAGAGCCCCCACCCCGGGACACCGCCACTACCCTCCAGTCGGGAGCACCCCTCCGGGTGACCGCAGCTGGAGCACCACCGCCATGCCCCATCAGGCCCGTCACAAGCAACAAGACACCACCGCCGAGCACGCCTCGGACACCACCGTCCAGCGCGACAGCAACGTCCCGATGTCCTTCCACGGCCCCCTTCCACAGACCAGGCCCGACGCCGCACGGGGTCGCAACGATTCCTTCGGCGACGCCATGCTCGCCAGCCTCGGCGACACCGAAGAACAACAGGTGGGCGCAGGCGACGAAGACCTCGACCAGGCCAACGGAACGTCCGACGACACGGCCACCGCCAAGGCGGAACCCGCAGCATCCCCCGTCGACAACAGCCGCCTCAACCTGCTCACCGCCAAGTCCAACACCCTGTACACCGACCGAGGTGGCAGCCTGCGCCAGTCCGGCAAGCTCCCACGTTTTTCGCTGGTCTCCCCCGGTGGCTCCCGACGTCAGGGCCAGCGCCAGTACACCGAAGTCACCGCCGACGACGGCAAGGCCGGCTGGGTGCGCACCCGCAACATCACCGCGGGCAAGCAGGCCGCCGACAGCGGCTGGAAGATGACCCGGAAGAACGCCCACACGGTCACCTTCGGCCAGTTCGCCAAGAAGGCCGGCCCCGTGCTCCCGGCGGGCGAAGGCGTCCGCGCCCTCCAGAACCTCACCTTCGGCCGCTACCGATACTCCGAGGTGGCCACCTCCGACGACAAGCAACACTGGCTCAAGACCAGCCACCTCCAGAAGCTCGACCCCGCCAAGGCCGAAAACGAAGGCACCATCGACGCCGCCAAGCTGGCCGCGCTGGTCAAGGCCGTCGGCGGCAACGAGACCGACCAGACCAGGCTCGACACCATCCAGATGGTACTCAACGACAGCTACCGCATGGGCATGACCAACCACAACCAGGTCGCCTATGTGCTCGCCACTGTGCGCCACGAAGCCGACATGGGCAAGGACACGCTCGAAAAGAGCAACCCCATGAAGAAACGGAAGAATGGCACCTGGTACGTGCCGAAAGGCAACCACCTCAGCAAGGTGAAGCTCAAGAACGGCAAGAAGGTCAACCGGGCCGAGTCTGCAGCCACCTACGATGCATTGGTCGAGCAGTATTGGGACCGCGCATACAAGCGCAAGAAGGGCAGCTGGACCCAGAACACCGAGACAGGCGATGGCGCGAAGTACCGCGGCCGGGGCTACGCCCACCTCACCTGGAAGTCCAACTACCGGAAGATGTCCGCCCTCCTCAACGCCCAGGGCTTCTCCTACACCGTCGGCAACAAGACCTACGGCGGCCCGGGCAACGAACCCATCGACCTCGTCACCCACTACGAACACGCCAGCGACAACCAGGAGCTCGCCGCACGGGTCATGACGCTCGGGATGCGCGAGGGCTTCTTTACTGGCAAGAAGCTCGACGACTACATCACCAAGAAGAAGACCCACTTCACCTCGGCTCGAAAGATCATCAACGGCACCGACAAAGCCAAGACCATCGCCGGCTACGCCACCACCTACTCCAAGGCCCTCAAGCCACTGTGGGCCGACGTCTTCAAGAAGGACCCCAAGGCAAAGGGTGCAGACACGAGCGCTGCCGCGAAGTAGCCACGCACATCATCACGAGGGGTCACCGGGATTGCCATCCGGGCCAGCCATCGGACAAGCTGCCCCCATGGTTCCACACTTCTCGACTGTGCTCGTCCCCGCTGGGCTCCTGATCGGCGCCAGCCTCTTGCCCACCAGCGCATGGGCCTGCACCATCTCCGGGCCCGGTGCCCATGCCATCGACCCAACCGAAGCCGAGGTCGACCACACAGCGCCCCACCCACCCACCGGTCTCCAAGTGGTCGACATCCAGCGGGGCACCGGGCCCGCCTGCGACCGAAGCGGCGTGTGTTCGTCCACCAGCTGCGACGACATCGCCTGGATCCGCCTCGCCTGGACCCCTGGCGGCGACGACCGCACCGTCGACGCCGACCTCGGGGCCAGAGTCCGGGTCGTCAGCGGCACCGCACCCGAGGGCATGTGGCCCTTCGACGACGCCGTGCGGCCCTTCGCCGCCGGCACCCTCGACCTCGTCTGGATCGACGGCGCCACCGACGACCAGGAAGCCCTCGACTTCACCATCGAGGTCACAGAGCTCGACCGCGCGGGCAACGAAAGCACCCCCACCCGGCTCCGCGTCACCCACCGCGGCACCACCACCACCGGCCCCACCAAGGGCTGCTCGGTCGTCGGCACCACCGGAGCAGCGGCACTCCTGCTCGTCCTGCCCGCCATCGCGCGGCGCCGCCGCTGACCCTGCAACTCGTCGCAACCTGTCGCAGCCCGCAGGACCTCCCCGGGCCCGCCGCTACACCTCTGCCAGCCAACCGGAGGTCTCATGCGCGCCCACTGCCTCGTCGCCTTGTTTCTCGTCGCCTGCGCCACCGATGGCAGCAAGTCCAGCACCGACTCGGCGCCCCCGGTCGACAGCGGCGCTCCCGGCACCACCGACTCCGAAGACACCGCAGATGACGGCATCCTCGACCTGTCTGGCACCGTCGACTGCCCCGCCTGCGGCACCGTCGTCATCGCCGCATTCGACTCCGAGACGCTCTCGGGCATGCCCCTGACCGACACCGTCGTCGACGCCACCGAGCCCTTCGACCTCTCCATCTCCGACGCGCCCACCGAGGTGTGGCTGTTCGCGTTCGACGACGCCAACGGCAACCACGCCCCCGACCCCTCCGAAGCCCACGACCTGGTCGGACCCTACTCCAACGACACCGAAGACATCGTGCTCGCCCCCTCAGGCGGAGGCGGCGGGGGCGGCGACACCATCTCGTTGTCCGGCACCATCACCTGCTTCGAGGGCTGCTTCGGCCCGTTCGTGGTCGGCATCATGGCCGAGGAAGACACCGCCTGGACCCCCATCGGCATCGTCGAGGAACCGGGCGACTACACCCTCGAGGTGCCCGCCAATCTCGGTGTGGTCGACCTGATTGCGGTCGAAGACCTCAACGGCACCAGAGACTACGAGCCCCCCGAAGAGCTCGGCGCCATCGAGTCCATCGCCATCGCCGACGAAGACCTCGACGGCCTCGACATCGATGTCTTGCTCGACCAGACCACCATCGTGCACCCCGGCGTGGAAGACGCCCTCGGCCTGCCCATCGCCATCCACGAGCTCATCGTCCTGCTCGATGGCAGCCGGGCCGGCACCGACATCGCCGCCGAAGCCGGCGTCTCCGTCTCCACGATCATCGACGGTGTGGGCATTGTCGTCGACACAGGCCTCACCACCGCCGATGCGCTTGCCGACCTGGCCGACCTCGAAGCCACCCTCCGGGCCACCTCCGGCGTCGAGGACACCGTCCGCAGCGCATACGTCACCACCATCGAAGCCCGCGAGACCGACGACAACGACAGCCTCGCCCCGGGCGCCGACTGGGCCTTCGGCCTGCTCCGAGTCGGCGACGCCAAAGACCTATTCCACGACTGCGCCATCCACCTCGACGCCGCCTCCCGGTCGCTGTCGGTCGACGTCGGCATCGTGGACTTCGACCTCCAGGGCACCCGCGACGCCTCCGAGTTCACCGGCGTGGTCGACAGCTTCACCGACCACCACACCGCACGGGCCACAGACGTCGAGACCCACGGCGCCCACGGCAGCCAGGTGGCCAGCCAGATTGGAGCCATCAACGATGGGTCGGGCATGAACGGTGTGCTCGCAGGCTTCAACGGCACCGCCCTCGACGGCACGGCCTTCGACCTCGACTACCACCTCCACCTGCACAACATCGGCCACCAGTCTCGCGAGTCGGACGGATCTGGCGGCACGGTCATGCGCACCAACACCACCAGTGGCTCCCTGGTCGCCGCCATCGGTGCCGCCATGGCCGGCGACAGCACCGTGGTGAACGCCAGTGTGGGCAACTACGCCGGGAGCCTGGGCCACCTGCGCTACATCCGCGACCTCCGCACCACCATCGCCAAGGTCCTCGACAACAACGCCGACACCATCCTGGTCCTCGCCGCCGGCAACGACAACCGCGACATCGGCAAGGGCTTCCACCTGTCGTCGATGGACCACAACAACCTGCTCGTCGTCGGCGCCACCACCGACACCGACACCCGCGCGTCCTTCTCCAACTACGGTCGCCATGTCGACATCGCCGCACCGGGCCACGGGGTGTGGGCCTTCACCCAGAAGGTCGACCACGAGGGCACCACCACCAGCCTCGGCGACAGCTCCCACGGACCGGTCAGCGGCACCAGCTTCGCCGCCCCCATCACCGCCGCCAACGTCGCCCTCATCCAAGCCTTCGACCCCTCCGCCAGCCCCACCACCGTCCGCACCCGCCTCACCCGCGCCGCCGACCCCATCACCCCCGACCTCGGAGGCCTCCGTGTCCACACCCGCCGGCTGGTGCAGTTCGAGCTCGAACAGAAGCTGAACACCACCACCGCCTGGCTCCTCGACTTCGACGCCACCATCACCGGCCTCTCGGGGGACGGCTGCGCAGCCGAGCTGTCCACCCACAACGCCACCCAGTGCATGCCCCTCGTCCCCGCCGGTGGCGGCTACACCCTCGCCGCCGGCATCACCGATGTCGAAGGCAACACCCAGTCCATCGACCTCACCATGGGTGGCACATCCGTCGGAAGTAGCGTGTCACTCCTCATTTCCGGCGACGGAACCAGCTTCGGCGTCGGGCCCGCCACCACCTCCTACACCGGCACCGTCGGCACCGACCCCACAGACCCCATGCCCGTCCCCGGCGATGTCTACGTGAGCGGCTCGTTCTCGGGCACCACCCCCGGCCACCCCACCCTCCGCTGCAGCTACTCGGGCACCTGGGAGGGCTCGCTGCGCAGCTCCACGCACTGAAGCCGGCGGGTTCGGGCGCTCGGCCATGTACGATGGTCTCCCCTCGCCCGAGCCCCCATGCTGCAGCTCCTCGCCGGCCCCTACGACCCCCACACACGCATGCTCACACGAGCCGATGGGCCGGTCCGCCTGAGCCCCATGGAAGCCCGCCTCCTCGCGCACCTGGCCGCACGGCCCGGCCACACCTTCACCAAGGAAGCGCTCCTCACCGAGGTCTGGGGCTACAAGCCGGGTGTGCGCTCCCGCACGCTGTTCTCCACCATGGACCGCCTGCGGAAGAAGGTGGAGGTCGACCCCGCCCACCCCGACCACCTCCACACCACCGACGGTGGCTACGCCTTCATCGACCGAGCCCCCCTGCGCTTGTCCACCGACCTCGTCGGCCGACGCACCGACGCCGACACCGTCGCTCGGCTCCTCTCCGAACCGCGAGCACGCGTCGTTCTCACCGGCCCGGGGGGCGTTGGCAAGACCCGCCTGGCCGCCGAGCTCACCACCGCGCTGGTGCCCGCCCGCATCCCCCGCGCCATTCGCGTCGACCTCGCCGGCATCCGCGCCATCGACGCCGCCCACCACGCCCTCGCCCGTGCCCTGGCCCTCCGAGGCGCCGACGCCCCCGCCCGTGTCGCCCGCGCCCTCGAAGCCCGCGCGCCCATGCTGCTCATCCTCGACGACCTCGACCACCTCGCCGACGCCAACCCCGCCGCCACCCGCCAGCTCCTCACCCTCGCGAGTGCAGCAGATGTACGCGTGCTGGCCACTTGTCGCGTCGACGTCTCCACCGAACACATCACCGCCCACCCTCTCGCCCCCCTCACAAAGGCCGCAGCACTCACCCTCCTGGCCCGTCGCGCAGCCCGGGTGGGCGTCGACCCCGGCACCTCTGCCGACGCCCTCGACCGCCTGGGCACCGCCCTCGACCGGCTGCCACTGGCCCTCGAGCTCGCCGCCGCCTGGCTCCCATTGCTCCCCCCGGACGCCCTCCTCGCGCGCCTCGACGAGCTGGTCCACCTGCCAGACCACGGCCCGCGGCCCGCCCACCATCGGTCCCTCCAGACCTGCGTGACCTGGTCGCTCGACCTCCTCACCCCCGCCCATCAAGAGGCGCTCACACAGCTCGCCCACTGGACCGCCCCCCTCCCCGCCGACGCCGCTGCACGACTTCTCTCCAACTTTGGCGTGTCACTCGCCATTCTCGCCGACCTCCGCCGCCGGTCGCTGCTCCAGGTCGACCCCGACGGCACGGTGCGGGTGCTCGCCACAGTCCGCCGGATTGTGCACCACCGCCACCCCACCCCGCGCCGCACCCAGCCCCTGGTCGCATGGCTCGACCACCTCCTCGAACGGGCCCGCTCCGACCGCCACACCCCCCGCCACGCCACCATCATGGGCACCCTCGACAACGCAGCACCGCTCGTTCTCGAAGTCCTGGATGCCATGTCGCCCGGCCCTGAACGCGCCCGCCGCATCGCCGCGTGGATGCCCATCCAGGTGCGCCTCGGCCCCGAACCGCACGCCGCACAACGGGTCGGGGCAGGCATCCACGAAGCCGCCGGCTTCCCACTCCTCGTCGCTGAGCTGACGCTCGCCCGCCACTGGCTCGACCGACGCCTGGGCCGCCCCGACCCCGACGCCCTCGCCCTCCTCGCCCAGACCCTCCCCACCGACCATCCCCTCGGTGTCGAGGTCGCGCTGGAGTGGGGCATCGTGCTGCGGATGACCGGCACGCCCGACCGCGCACGCCAGGTGCTCGACGCCGCCATGGACCACCCTTCCGCCACCCCCGTCCAGCTCGACCGCCTCCGCATCGAGCGGGCCACCCTCGCCCGAAGACAGGGCCGCTCCACCGACGCCCGGCGCCTCCTCGAAGATGCTGCTGCCCACGCCCGCACACGTGCCGACCCCTGGACCCGCATGCTCGCCGCCGGCAGCCTGGGCAGCGTCGCCCGTCAGGCCGGCGCATGGCTCGAGGCCGAGACCCACCAACGCCGCGCCCTCGAGCTCGCCCGTGGGCTCCGAGAGTGGGACAACGTCGCCCACCTGAACGGCAACCTCGCCAACGTCCTGATGGCCGTGGGGCAGCACGCTGAAGCACTCCGCATCATCCGCACCGCCCGCGACCACTACCGCAGCCACGGACACGTGCGCAGCGAGGCCTACGCCCTGCAGACCGAAGCCGCCCTCCGCCTGTTCCAGGGCCATCCCACCCACGCCGCACAGCTCGCCGAAGAGGCCCTCGAGGGCTTTCGGGCCGCCGAAGACACCCATGGCATCGCGTACGTGAGCGCCTTCCTCGTCGCCGTCACCCTCGCCGCCGGCGAAGACCGCACCGCGCTGCATCGGGCGCAGAACACCCTCCAGAGCCTCACCGACCGCACCGCCAACGGTCCTCTCGTGGCCCTCGGCGCCATCGCCGCCACCCTGGCCGGCACGCCCGACTCCGCCCTCGAACAGCGCGCCCACCAGCGCCTCGCCGACCAACCCCGTGCAGAGCCACTCCGCCAGGCCCTCGCAGACGCCCCCACCGATGCTCACGGCGTCCGCGCCCGCCTCCGAGACCCCGCCTGGCTCCACCGCGCCCTCTGGTAGGTCCGGTCACAGAACCTGTGAACGCACTGTGAACGGTCCCCCCAGCCCGCGCGCATACGAAGACCGTGTCCACTGAAGGACGCCCCCAACCCTGGAGGTCTTCGTTGAAGCAGTACCGCACCCAGACGGACATCGACGCCGTGCTCGGCCCACAGCTCTCCGAGAACACCCCAGCACGCGCTGACTCCAGCAACTCCGCCCGGGCCGCGGGCATCGGTGTTCAGGCAGGTGGCCCCGAAGCCGGCGCATCCGCCGAGTGGGCGGACAGCGGACAAGTCGAGGCACAGCACGGCAGCGGGCACCACGACGAAATCGGCGGCGACGAGGTCGTCCAGGTCGGACCCCACCAGCTCACCACCGGACAGCTCAACGAGCTGGTCGACTACGTCCAGTCCCTGGACGAGCTCGCCGCCTTGTCCCCGGACGCCTTGGAGCGGGGCCTCGAGCTCATCGAGACCATGGAGGAAGGCGGACTGTCCGCCAGCGAGACCAGCGAGTTCGACGCCATCTTCCCCAACTACGCCGCCATCGCGCTCGACAACTCCGACCACTTCGCACCCCCGTCCGACGGCACCGCACCCGCGGGCTCCGCCAACTTCCTCGGACAGCTGCGCCAGCACTTCGGCGACGCCCACGACCTCGCCGCCGCCGGCGACACCAACGGCGCCCTCGCGTGTGCAGGCTGGGGCGGCCACTACGTCGCCGATGCCTTCAGCGCCGGACACCTCGTCAACAAGGACGAGATCATGTTCAACGCCGACGTCCACCTACAGGCCTACGGTCGCGGCCCGGTCTTTGGTGGCGCTGCCTCCGAGATCATCGCCGAGGGCACCGCCGTGTCGGGATGGGGCATCCGCACCCTCACCGGCGGTGTGCGCGACCTGAACGCGTCCGACCTCTTCAACATGCTCTCCGCCGCCGATGTCTTCCAGCACGTGGCCATCTCCGGCGCCATCGCCAAGGCCATCCACGACCGCCTCGCCGGCGACGGAGCCTCCCGCGTCATCGAAGTCGAGAGCAGCGGCCGCACCTGGCTGTTGGGCGGCGACGGCGACCTCGACCCCGTCGCCAAAGACATCGCCTCCGGCCTCCTCGAGCAGGCCTACACCCGCCTCGAAGCCGTCTCCACCGACCCCGGTCACATCTCCAAGGCCGACTTCCTCGCCGAGCTCGAGGCAGGCCTCCCCACCCCGACTGCCGACGGCCAGGCCCGCATCGACCAGATCGTCTCCAACGTCTTCGAGTCTCCCGAGACCCTCGCCCACGCCCTCGCCGAGGCCTCCCTCCACGAGTTCGACACCATCATGGCCAGCTTCCAGAGCTTGCCCCTCGGCGGCCTCATCCTCATCCGACGCGAGGCCCCTGCCATGGGCGGCCCCACCATCGGCGACCTCTACGGCAACATCGACGACCTGCTCGGAGACCACCAGACCATCGGCGACACCTTCGACGACATCCACACCATCATCGGCGAACCGAACTCCATGGGCGACCTCTACGGCGACATCGACGAGCTCATCGCGCGCCTCGGTCAGTAGCCGCCGCCAACACCCGTCCCAGGTGGACCCGCAGCCGTCGGGGCAGGTGAGACGCCGGGCGCACATCATCGTAAACAACGCGTGCTGCGCTGTTGTCACCACCTGCTGCAGCCACGAGGCCAGACACGAGCAACCGCGCATCCACCGCCCCCGGACCGTGCAGCCCCGCGCGCGCCCAGTCGGCGGCCCGCAGCGCCCCCTCATGGTCTCCCAGCTGCGCACACGCCGCCAGCACACGGGTCGATGCCGCCGCCGCGAAGGTACGGTCTCCCAGGTCGCCCAACGCCGTCCGCGACCGACTGGCCATCCGACGGGCCTTCCGCGGCGCCCCCTGCTCCAGCAAGCACTCCGCCGACACCAGGTCCGAGAACGCCGCGAAGCGACGGTCCCCCACCTGCACAAACGCCTGCCGCGCCCGCACCACCGCCTCGGCCGCCTCGTCGAGCTCACCCAGCTCCACCAGGGCCAGCGCCCAGTGCACCGTCGCCAGCGCGTGTCCCCGCCGGTCGCCCACCCGATGTGTGCGGTCCCGAGCCAGCTCGTACCGCCCTGCCGCCTCGTCCACATCCCCCGTCTCGAGGGCGACATGTCCCAGGTGCAGCGCCGCACGGGCCGCGTCGGCCGGACGCTCCAGCGCTTCCCAGGCTCGGAGCGCAGCGCGTGCCTGGTGTCGGGCCGACTCCCAGTCTCCCCGGTCGATGTGACACAACGCCCGCTGGTGGACCAGGGCCGCCACCACCACCGCCCCTGCCTGCGCACAACACAGTCCCGCGTCGATGGCCGCGTCCGCCGAATCAAAGTCCCGCCGTGCGCGGTTCACACGGGCCACCAGCAGGTGGTGACGGGGGTCATCCCTGGCCTGGTCCGACACCCCCGCGAGCAGAGCGGCAGCAGCCGGTGCATCTCCCAGCGCCAGCTGCCGTCGCGCCGCCAGCCGTGTCCCCCGGGGCCCATCGTCCACCACATGACGCACCAGCTCCGCCCACACCTCGCCCGGCCCGCGTGCCTGCAACACCGGCTCGAGAGCCTCCACCAGCGCCAGCGCAGGCCCTCCCCGACTCGCCGCAGCGCGAGCCGCCGCCACCAGGTTGTCGAACTCCCGCTCCGCCCAGCTCGGTCCGTCCCCCGCTGCCACCGCACGAGACCGGAAGTAGTCCACGTGCGCCTGTCGTCCCGCCGCGGTCACCTGTTCGGGCGCCCGGGCCCGCACGAACGCCCGCACGCTGTCCGCCAGGCACCCCCGACCACCCGCACCCAACGACACGAGAGACGCGCGTGCCAGGGCCTCTACGTCGTCGAAGCCGCGCGCTCCGAGCACCCCCTCCACCGCGTCCACCGAGAACCCTCCCGCAAACGCTGCCAGCCGAGCCAGCGCGTCCTGCAGGCGCCCGTCCAACAGCGACCACGACCACTCGATGGCTGCGTCGAGGGCCCGGTGCCGTGCCGGACCCGTCGTCCGTCGCCCCAGTGCGGAGAACCGACGGTCCAGGCGTTCCAACAGCGCTCCCGGCCCCAGCAATGGAGCCCGTGCAGCCGCCAGCTCCACCGCCAGCGGCAACCCGTCCAGCTGCACCACCAGGCGTTCCACGTCGTCCGTGGCGTCCGCGCCACCCGCCACCGCCCGGTACAGCGCCACCCCGTCCGCCACCGGCAGCCCCCCCAGCCGCACCCGCGCGCCCGATACAGCCAGCGCCACCCGAGAGGTGAGGACGAACCGCGGCCCCTCGGCCACCGCCAGCCACGGCTCCAGCCACTCCGTCAGCGGCCCGACCACCTGCTCCGCATTGTCGAGAACCAGCAGTGGCTGCGTGTCGGCGAGAACCGCCCCCACATTGCGCCGTCCCACCCCGAGCGTCCGGGCCACCGCCGCACCCACCTGTCCCCGCGTCCGCGCCTCCGTCAGGTCCACAAAGCGCGCCGTCGGCGGCATCCACGCCCGCACCAGGCGGGTCTTCCCCACCCCTCCAGGCCCCAGAACCTGCACGCACCGCGCCTTCTCCACCGCCACGCGCAGCTCCGCGAGCTCCTGCAACCGCCCCACCAGCCCAACGGTAGCCGCCGCAGCCCCCACCTCCGCCGGCGCCAGCGGGACGAACCGGTACCCCACCCCATGCACTGTGAGCAGGTGCTGCGGCCGGGCCGAGTCCAGCTCCACCTTGGACCGCAGGCGTCGCATCGTGTGGTCCACCGCACGAGACAACGAGTCGGCCGGGTGCCCCCACACTTCCACCAACAAGGCCTCACGCGCCACGTCCACACCCGGCGTACGCGCAAGCCGGTCCAGCAGCGCACACTCCCGTGTCGTCAGCGACACCGCCTCCCCATCCGCCCGCTGCAACACACCCCGCACAAGGTCCACGGTTCCAGACGCGAGCAGCAGCGTGGAGGAAGACACCATGCCCCAACCCTACCGGAGACCAGGCGGTTCGGGGCCCAACACATCTCACTCCGAGTCGGGAAAGTCTCCCACCAACGGAAACAGCTGCACATTCGCCACCGCCACCACCTCCGCCGGCTCCGACTCTGCAACGATGGCTCGCAATGCGTGGAAGTACGCCAGGTGTGCCTCGCGGATGCGCTCGAAGTCCGCCTCCGACACCGTGAACACGTTGTAGGAGAACTGCCCCGGCGCCGCCCGGACCACCCTCTCTGCCGCCACTCTCGCCCAGTGAGCCTTGAGCTGCCGCCCCACCTCGGGCGTCCTTCGGGTGTCCACCGCGATGGGGTCGCTCTCCAGCCGCCGGTCCATCACCCGGATCTGTCCAGTGTCGCGCAAGAACGCGATGCACCGCTCCTCTTCCTCCAGTGAGATGCCCAGCCGACGCGCCACCCAGCCCGGCTCGTGGGCCGGCAGAGCCCGGTAGTCCGACAGCTCGAGCGCCCGCAGCACCGCCTGCGTCCAAGGCACCCGTGCCGCCCCCCGCCGACGGGCCTCCATGCGACGCCACAACGGTGCAACACTGGGCACCGACTCGGGATTCACCAACACAGCGATGAAGTCCACCACCCGCGCAGACGATGCCTCCACCAGGCGCAGAAAGTCCGGCAGCCGCGGCTCCGTAGCCCCCGACAGCCATCGAGACACCCGCGTGCGTGCCCGGCCGGTGCGTCGGGCCAGCTCGCTCACCGATGTGCCCCCCCGCAGGTCACGGAGCAGCGCCGACACCGTGTCGGGCGACCACGGCGTGTCTGCATCCACCCACTCGGGGGTGCGACCGATGAAGCGCTCCAGCGCCCCATTCACATCGAGACCGGTGCGGTGGCACGCATACAACACCTGGGCGCCAGTGGGCCAGCGACGACCCGACTCCCACGTGTACACCACGTTGCTCTGGAAGCCGAGACGACGGGACAGAGCCGTCTGAGACCGGTGTGCCCGGATGGCGATGATGAGCTCGCGAGCGGTCTGGTCGTAGTCGAGAATCATGGGACCACTATAGTACAGAATTGCACAGCCCACCCCACTTCAGCCGCATGGTTTGTGCATTCTCGGCTTGAAGTCCCCTGCTCGGTCGGCGACGTTGGGGGTGTAGCCACTTCGACACGACACTTCGGGAGAGACACCATGCGCGCCCAATCCATTCTTCTGGTCCTCGTCACCACGCTCGGCGGCTGCCTCATGGGCGGCCAGGAAGGCGAAGACCTCGACGTTGGCGGCGAGGGAGAGGGCGAAGGCGAGGGAGAGGGCGAAGGCGAGGGCGAAGGCGAGGGCGAAGGCGAAGGCGAAGGAGAGGGTGAAGGCGAAGGCGAAGGCGAAGGAGAGGGCGAAGGCGAGGGTGAGGGCGAGTCCCACTACGAAGACGACGTCGATGGCGAGGGCCACGCCGAGTCCGACGTCGACGACCCCGACTGCGACGACGAGACCCCCGTGTCACTCTACATCTCGCCCGACGACTCCAACTCGATGGCCTCCCCTGTGTTGGCCCGTTCCGCCGTCCTCGATGGCCGAGACAGCCTCTCCAACGTGCCGATTCGCACGTGGGAGTTCATGAACAACTGGCTCCGAGGTTTTGACTATCGAACTTCTTGTAGGTAGTGTAGGGCTGGTGTGTAGGGGCTGGCGGGTTCAAGCTGCACTCGCAAGGGGGATGAGCAGGGCGAAGGAAGTGGTGTAGACAGTCAGTCGAAGCGTGTTGGGACTCGAAGATGGCTCAACCACCACGAGGGGTCGGAGAGACGGCGCTGCCGGGTCAGGAACGTGGAGATTGGGCATGGGGGCACCTCTGTGTGGAGTCCACTGGTGAAGTCGGTGAACCGTGACCAAAGGTTCAGTCGTCGGCCGGGAGGTGCCGGGTGGCCAGTGCCGCGATGCTCTCGAAGCCCTCGTCCCGGCAGCGTTCGAGTCATCCAGGCTTCCTGAATGGGACCACCTTGCCTGCAGGCGGAGCGAGTGCCTGCACCGCGGCCTGTCGGCGGTCGTTGAGGACGTGCGCGTAGGACCGTAGCAACACCTCGGCCGAATGCCCTGTGATGCTTGCGGCTGTGGCGACGTCGATTCCAGACGCAAGCATCCGGGTCACTGCGAGGTGTCGCAGCCCCTTGGGGGTCCAAGGACGAACCCCGGACTCCTCGGCCGCCCGCCGAATCCTCTTGGCCCACGACGTCGTGGTACCCCGAGCTGATGCAAGTGGGGGCCAGAAGCCATCAAGAGGGTCCCGAAGGTGTGTGGCAATGTACCGACGAATGCGCTCCATGAGGTCCGAGTGCATCGGAACGAGGCGTTCTCCAGTCTTCGAGCCTTCACCTTCACGGACAAGCCACGTGTTGCGCTCGAAGTCGAGATCCTCGACCTGCACCAACGACACCTCACCGGGGCGAGCACCGGTGTAGAGCATCCACTCTGTCGCGAGTATGGCCTGGGTTTGCCGAATGGGGAGGCGAGTCTCTTCGCCGTCCAACTCCGTCACACGCATCTGGTCGAGAGTGCGCAGGACATCGTCTACCGAGGGCATGTGCTGGTGGCCGGGAGTCCGACTCCACACCTTTCCGGGAAACCCTCGGTGAACGATGCCCTCTCGCTTGCCCCAGAGCCAGCACATCCGCAGGGCCACATGGGTCTGAGACACCGTGGAGTCAGCAAAGCTTGCCCGGAGCTGCCGGGTGGCCACCGAGATGTGAACAGCCGAAACGGCCTTGAGTCGCATGGATGCCAAGGGCAACGCGCCAATACGCTTCGCCGAAGTCCTGTAGGCACGGAAAGAGCCCGGTCGAAGGTCCCCACCGACGCGGGCATTGAGGTGACCGAGCCACGCTTCGAGAAGGTCCTTCACGGTCTCGATGGCCCGCATCGGGGATGCGGCCTGGCTCGGCTCGAGGTGGATTCCGTCTGCGAGGAGCTGGGCAGCACGGTTCATGGCCTCGTCACGACCATAGCGGTCGCCTCGACCACGAGACATCGACTGCGTCCGCATCTTCCCGCCACCACCGGACGGGTAGAACTCGGCCCGCCACAACCACGCACCCGGCTCGCCCTTGATGGCGCGGATGGTCAGCGGCCCAAGCTTGATGACGGGCTTCTTCATAGGCTTCTTGCGGGGCATGGGAGACTCCGAACGTGTTTGTCCGGCAAGTCTCGCATGCGAAGGGAGGACGATCTCAGATCGGAATGAAGGACTCTGCGGGGCGCGTCACCGCACCGAGGGCGTTCGCCTCGGATGCCCTGTCGTGGCCAAGCGAAAGAACAGCCTGCTGCACGTCCTCCCATAGCCACAGCTCAAACCGTCCCAGTTGTCCGGCCGGAATCCGTCGGCAGGCATCCAACACGCCCGACTCGCGAAGCGTGGGAATGCGCACTCGAAGCTCGGCAGCTATCTCGGAGATGGTCACGAAGCGCCTGTCCCCAACGCCCTTGAACTTCGCAGACATGGCTGTCCCCCTACGCATGAAGGTCGAGGCCGGATGGGGTTCGCTCCAGGCGACTGTCGACGCGCAGCTCATGGCCGACCACATCCTCGGCAACCAATCGAACCACGTCCAGCCCCACTCGCTGGCTGAGGTCGTGCAGACTGACCGGGCCACCCGAGTGGCTGACCTCGGCCGTGACGACGTTGCGGACCTTCACACCCAGCGGGTCGGGCGGAGCGAGTGCTACCCGGGGCCGTGTCAGCTCGTACCGGACAAACCCGACGACGGTCGACCCGAAGACGAGAATCGGAACCACTGTGTCGAAGTCGAGCATCGCCTCAGATCCTCACGTAGACGGTTGCGTGGAACTCGCCGCGGAGCGCGGCGAGAAGGTGAGCGAGCCGAACCGACTCGCGAATTGGTTGAAGCGAGATTCCCGCCATCCACTCGTCAAGCTCCTCGTCGAGCACGGGCTCCTGCGCGTCCTCCCGCGCGTTCCGGCAGTTTTCCCGGAAGGCTTGGAAGGCCCTGCGACGAGAGAAGGCCGCACTCGCCTGAGGCTCGCCACGAAGCCATGTGACGTCTGGCACCAGGAGGGTGGGGGTGTTGTCGCGGTCGGTTGCAATCCAGGCACGGGCTCGGTCGGACACGCATCCGGGGCAAGAGTCCACACAGTTGACCGTAGGGCTCGACGGCGAAGTGAGGAGCCGCTGTCCACAGGCGCGACAGGTAGCGACTGGCGAATGAGCGGTCACCGCGACTCCCCGCCTGCGTGGCACTCACGGAGGTGCTCCATCAGTCGCTGCACCAACTGCGAGGCGCGCGCGCGACTCACTCCCAGCTCCGTAGCAGTATCCTTCTGCGCGACTCCAGCGCGGAGTCGGTCGAAGATGAAGCGGTCCCGACCGTCCAGGGTCGCACTGATTGAGTCGAGGCATTGCCGAACGTCGACCCGGGGCAGATTCCCGTAGCTCGACACCGCATCTCCCGCGTAGTGGTCCTGCAACTGGACTGCATAGGTCAGGGGGTCATTGCTCGAGTTCGGGGTGCCGCGTTTGGGTCTTTTTGTTCGTCGGATGTAGTCGATGGCTCCTCGGTTTCCGATTGTGATCAAGAGCGGGATGGGGAGTGATTCGCCCGCTTCAAGACTGGCGCTGTACGCAGCAGCCATACCTTCCGCCACCAAGTCTTCTACCTCCTGAGGGCTTCCCCACGCGTACATGATTCGTTGAAGTGCGGAGCGGACCCGCGGTACCCACTCATTTGGGTCAGCTGGAGCAAGGACGAAAGTGGACATCGAACACACCATGCTACGAGGGACGGGCCGGTGTTCACGAACTGCGTCAACATCCGTACCTCATTCGTGACATGTATACTGGATCCACAACAGTCGTTGCAAATTTTTTCGGGTTGGACCATGAGACAGCAAGAGGAGAGCGCATCCGCCGACACCGACCGGTGTCACGAACAGGAGCACGAGAGACGGCGGACCTGGCTCGTCGGCTGGCTCCTCGCGGCCAGCCCTGATCAGGTGAACGCGGTGTGGCGCGTAGTCCACCCTTTCGTCCAAAGGATCGAGCCGATGGGCATGCGTAGGCGGGACCGATGAAGAGACGGGGCGAAGCCTTCAGAGGTCGTTGTTGACTTTGCCGCCTCGAAGGGCGAGTTCGGACGCGTCCACCCACAGCTTCAGCCACTGCTCCCTGCTGGAAGGATCCATCTGGTTGACGAGCATCAGGAGGCGACCCAACTGGTAGGACTCCGAGGGTGTCAAGGCGGATGCCAGCTGGAGCATTGCGGGGACCGGCCCCAGCATCTGCATCGGTTCGTAGCCGGCGACCACGAGGCGTTCCTCAAGGCGAACCAGGGCTGCCCAGCCGGCATCCGTGTTCAATAGCCGGCTGAGCTGGGATGGGTACATGTCCAGGGCGCGTGCAGCCTCTCGACGCGAACCACCCTTCTCGTCCAGCATGCGCTGAAGGTTCAGCCGGAGATGGGAGACCAGAGTCTTTGTTTCGGCGGGGTCGTTTGACATGCGGCGCTCGGTGGTGGTCAAAGAGCCCGACTGCACGGGCCCCCCTTGGGAACGTAGCAAGCCTGCAGCAATCTGTGATCGCCGATGACATTTTCTCGGAAACGGTGCCGTTGATCTTTATTTAGATCCTCGTTACACGATATCTGTGATGCGGTCGGACCCGCGGGAGATGTCTTTGCCACGAGCGGAATCAATCGATGACGTCGTCATCGCTGTCGTGGGTGCCGAGCCGGGAGAATTCTGCGCCTCGGACTTGGGCAAAGTGCTTGGATTCCGGCAATCGGAGGTTCGCCTCGCGGTCAGACGCCTGACTCGGAAGGGGCTGCTCCTCCCGCGCGGTCTGCGACTGTTCAACGGCGCAGAGGGTCGCACTGCCGACCAGTTCATGCCGGGACAGTTGCGCCCCATTTACGAGCTGGTGCAGAGTCGACCGGGCATCAAGCGCGCCGAGATTGCCGCCACGCTGGGGATGGCCCCCAAGAACGGCAACCTGAACCGTGCCCTCAAGGACCTCCACCTCTACGGCTACGTCGCCCACGCGCGAGCCCTGTGGCCAGCGAAGGCGCAGGCCGCATGACCGCCGTTGCCTCCATCCCTCTCACATCCTCACCGTCGGCATTCGGGCAGGGCATCCGTGACCTGCTCGACGCCTCGGTGGCGCTGGCTCGGGGCATCGTCCCCCTGACCCGCGCCGAGCGTGCAGTGGCTCAGGCCCTCACGTTGCGGATGGACTGGGACGAATGGTGCTTTCCGGCCCAGTTCGACCGCACCTCATGGCTCAGTGTCGCGAGAATCGGTGAAGAGGCCGGCTACGGGCGACGTCGCGCGTGCTGGGCCCTGCGGCAGCTGGAGGTCAAGGGCCTGCTCGAGGTCGACCGACGGGCCCCCCAGTGCTCCGCGTACAAGTTCGTGACCAAGGCGTGGGAGACGCTTGTCGGGGCACACCGCGTGGAGCGGTCCAAGCTCGACCGAGAGCGCATGCAGGCCCGGCGTGACCGATGGAAGAAGCTCCTGGGCACCAACGGGATATCGGCGGATAGCGACGAGCTGGGCGACGTACCCGCGTGGGCAGTCAGGGCCGCGAAGCACACTGCTCGTGGCGAGATGACGCCCGAACAGGTGTGGCGACTGGTGGCCCGAGTGGTCTCTGTGGTCATCGGTGAGCGCAACGACCCCGCCGACCTCGGCGCCGTCGCGAAGCCGGTCGTCCACTGCTGGGAGGCGGCAGGCCGTCCGTCCGAGGACGCGTTCGCAGGCCAGATCCAGACCATCCTCGACGCAGCCACGGCCCATGCTCCAGGCAAGTCCATTCGCCGCCTGTGGAAGGGGAAGAAGGCTCGCAGCAACCGGGAGAGCATCCCCTACCTGCTCCAGCCGGCCCGCTTCGGTCGCTTGTGGAGCGAGACGCAGGCTTGGCTCCAGACCAACGCGGAGCCCCATCCCCAGCAGGAAGCCCCCGCGGCCGAGCTCGAGGAGGCCCTGCCCGGCGAGCTGGACCTCGAAGGCACGGGCACCCTCTCGTGGCAAGCCACGTTGGATGCCGCCGTGGAAGTGGCCCGCGACACCAACGATGTCCAGCTCGACATCACCCTTCCCATCGCCCGTATGCTTGAAGTTGAGGGCGAGGTCGACGGACTCCCGGTGCTGCGAATCGCGTCCGAGGGAGCCGCAGGGCTGGTCCGGGACCACGTGTGGCCCCTCGTGAAGGACCTGGCGCACAGTGTCCGCCTCGTCTGGGGTCATCCCCGAAGTATCAGCTGAACGGGCGTACCCGGAGCGCGGGGGCTCCGGGTTTTCGTCGTTCTTGGATTGGACCGCAGCGTGTAGCAGTTGCCACGAGCGGCCAACACGGGCTCAGGCAGTCTGATGACGGGGTGGGCCCAAGAAGTCCACCCCGTCGTCGTTTCGGTGACCGAAGTCATGCCGGGAGGCTCAAGGCCGGTCACCCCGCCGAACGGGGGCGGGCACCGCCAGTGCGGGATACGCGACCCTACCTACCATGCAAATTTCTACCAACGTCCTGCATGTATAGGTGAGCAGTCTGCTTGAGGCGCTCGGGAACACCCTCCAGATCATCTAAGAGACTCCTCATCCCCCCCTCCCCCCCCGTTCCGGGGGGATTGGGAATGAGGAGGACGACCGGTTCTCGGTTCCTTCCCGACTCGCGAACGCGAGCCTGTTCACCACGCCTGCAAAGAGCTTCCACCGGGTGGGTGGGGAGGGAGTCGGCGAGGCCCGGGGCTCCCGGTGTCCGCTGACGACTTCCGTCGGATAAGCGTGACACGTTCCCACGCAGATGTCACGCCTATCCGACGCATTGCTTGTAGGAGAGTGAATGGCGGGCCTTCCGCCTGTGTCCCGGGAACCAACAGCCCAGCACCTCGACTGCCGACGGACAACCCGGGTGCGGCCGACGCCACGAGGAAGTCGGCCGAAATGGCGGGTCTGCGGGCCCGGACAGTCCGGCCGGTGCGATGGGTCTCGTGGTCGACGGGCGTGGCGACACGGCTCCCACCAGGGCCCTACGAGCCCCTGAAGACCTGCTACCGAGCGCCGCCCGGCCTCTGGTCCGAGTGACCGTGGAAAGGTGTGCCCACGGAACACGCGAACCGGACCACCCAATGGAAAGGTGTGCCCACAGAACACGCGAGCCAGACCACCCAATGGAAAGGTGTGCCCACCGAACATGGAATTCGCCCCGATTGGCATCCCGGGGACGAGACGGCGAAGGGCGTCGGGAGTCGGGAGTCGGGAGTCGGGAGTCGGGAGTGTAGAACCGCGCCAGGCTACCCCGGTCCGGCGAGATGTGATTCGTTCAACGAGACACGAAGCGAGTCGTACCGCCTGGCGAAGTCCTGAATTGAGAACTCGGGGTAGATCAGCCGAACGCTCGACTCAAATAGGCCGAACGTCTGCATGTCCCTTTGGGACTTGATGTCCAGAATTGCCTGCTGCCAACCGTGGGTCACACCCGCCGCAAGCGCCATCTCGAAGTAGCCGTCGATGGACAAGTCCAGGTTGCGCGCAAACTGGGCGCCCTGGCGGTAGATGTGAACACTTCGGATTCCCTGCTGGCCTGGGCAATCGAAAAATCCACACATAGCGTTCATCGTAGGTACGTCGATCAAGCGAAAAAAGCGGAGGTCCGGATCCATCTCTTCGTCTACGTCACACTGGTCAATCAGGGACTGATCAGGGACCTTGAACCAACGATAGCGGGGCACGTTCAGCCGTCCCCCAACCTCCGAGCTGGCGGACTGCCTCCATCCCATCTCGATGGCATCGAACTCCAGGTAGAGTTCGGGCAAGATCTGGCTGAGCTCGATCAGCTCCTCCCGGGAGACCCCTGGATCTGCCGGGTACCTCCAGACCTCTACATCCAGGAAAGCCCGCTCTGCGAGCTCGGCCAGCACCAGTGCCTCGTGAAGTCGTTGAACGTATTTGGCCATCTCTTCCAGTCTCCTGCCGCTGCGCATGCGAGTGCGCCCCCACGGGCTCCACGGGACCTCCCCTGGAGAAGCGCATCCAACTCCGGCACCAGAGTATCCCTGCACCTTGGGGGACGCTCGCTGCCATCACTCTCGGAAGGGTGGCACACAATATGTTGACCTCCTGTGTGCGCTGGTAGTCAATGCGTAGTGAGTTCTCTACTGCCATCACAGCGCCAAGAAGTGGAACGGGCCCCCGAAGGGGCCCGCTTGCGGAGTGTCTGTGATGGCTACCGTCGAGTCACCTCCAGGGTCCCGACCGGACCAAGTGGAATCTTGAAGGTCTCGCCGGGCGACAGGCGCACGTCGAACATCGCCGAGCTGGGGGGCGGGTTGGGGACCGAGGTGGCTCGCGCATAAACCAGCGTGGCCGTGGCAGTCGCCAGCGAGGCCGGCACCGTGAGGCGCACGCCAGTGGGAGCCGCCCGGACCTCGAAGTCACCTTCAAGGCTGCCCTTGAAGCGGTGGGCGATGGCGACGCCGTCCGGGATCCGCACACGGTGGAGCGTCGACTTGGCGAGGTGCGTCGGAGGTGCGCGCTCAAAGCCGCGGACGAGGTCGTCGAGGGCGAGCATCCCTGTCGCTGCCTGGAGCATCACCTTCAGGAGGATGTTGTCCACGCGCGGGATGTTGAAGTCGAGGTCGAGGCCGGGGACCTGGCCGGACTGCGGCTGGGGGTCGCTGGGCGGGGGGGCTCCCCCACCGAGCTGCTGGGTGATGTCGGTGAGGGCTCGCAAGTAGCCGCGACGGATCCTGTGGGTCATGCGTCCTCCAGCTCGGCTGCGGGGATGATTTGCACGTCGGTGGCTTCCAGGGCTGCGATGTCCGCGTCGGCCTCGTCGTGGGAGTCGGGTTGGGAGTGCACCTCGGTGACGGAGGTGTCGTCGTCATCCAACAGGTCGAGGTCGGACACCATGCCGGGCGGGAGCGGCGCGACTGGTTCGTCGTCGGGCTCGTCGGCCGCCTCGGTCCAGACGCCCAGGATGCGCTCGAAGCCCTCGGCCTGGTCCTCCCCGATGTCGGCGAGGAGACGGGAGACCATCTTGGTGCCCTCCTCGAGCTGGCCGACCTGACGAATCAGCGCCGAGCTCGTGCGCGCGGCGTGCTCCGAGATGGAGGTCGACTCGCGGATGAGCTTGTGGTTCGAGGCCAACAGGTCGACCAGCAGCAGCGCATTGGCAGCCGCCAGCCGGTCGGACATGAACCGGCGCAGCTCCGGCGAGTAGGTCTTGTAGGTCGCGAACGCGGTCTTCAGGTCGCGACCGTCCATCGCGAAGACGCCGGCGAGGGTTTGCACTTCCGTGATGTGGGCCGGGACGGTCGGTACCTTCCGGCGAGGCCGGGGCGCATTGGGGTGGGGGTGTTGGTGCGTCATGGGGTCCTCATGCGGTGGCATCGGAAGGGGAAGGCGCAGCGTTGTCGGGCTGGCTCATGGCGCGGAGGCCCTGCACGGCTTCGAAGAAGGCCGGGCGGATTTCGGGGTTCTGGATGGCCGCCAGCACGGAGGGGTCGGCCACGAGGTTCATCAGCTCGGGGTCCTGCGCGAGCTTGGAGACCAGCTCGGCCATCTCCGGAGGCAGGCCCCCCTCACCGCCGGCCAGCTTGACCGTCATGTACTGGGTGACCATCCGCTCCAGGGAGGTGACCACCCGCTCGGTCGTCTGCTCGGTGAGCTTGGCCTTGTCGGCTTCCTGCCGGGCCTTGGCCACGGTGGCCTGGCGGGACTCGCGCTCGGTGAGGAGGGTTTCCAGCACCTTCTGGTTGGCCGACCGGCTGGCCTCCAGCTCGCGAGACAGCTGGCTGGTGAGGCCGCGCATGACGCCGACGGAGTCCCGCGTGAAGGTCAGGCACAGACCGAGGAGGACGCGCGTGCTCTGGGCGTTGTTGCGAAGGATGGTGCGGACCTCGCGACCGATGCCGAGGCTCGGGTCGTCGGGGTCGAGGTCGTCGTGGTCGGATGGCATCAGGTCGTCTTCGACCGTCGAGAACTGGAACACGTCGACGTTGTCGACCATGGACGGGTTCTCGACGCGGAAGGTCGCGCTGCCGGCCCCGACTCCACCGTCTCGGTACAGCCGCACCCGAATCGCGGCCCGGGCTTCGCTCTGGGCGAGCTCGTGGGCCTCTTGTTCGACCCGCTCGATGGTGGCGTCCAACACTTGCTGGCGCTCCACCTTGACCCCCGAACGTAGCTCCGGGAGGAGGTCGGAGAGTCGGTTCGCTGGGTTGTCGAGGTCCACCTCGAGCAGACAGTCCTCCCGGTCGGGGTCGTACCGCCGGTGGATGGCCTTGATGATGCGAACGTCGGGCCCAGCACCACGAATGAGGTTCGCGGCGGTGTCCCACTTGCTCCACGTGATGCTGGAGTGTCCGTGCATTGCGTCCCTTGGGCGATGTGTAGGGAGCTTTCTGTCGGAAACCGCAGCACCTCGATTCAGGGGACGCCGCCCGATTCGCTGAAACGAGCGGGCAGCGGCCTTTTCGCGAACGGAGATTCGGGCCGCCCGGTGCGAGTGTTGGTGTCGAGAGGACCGGGCGGTGGACCGGGCACCACAACCCGGACGGAAAGTGTCCGAATCATGGTCGCCGAAATCTCGGGATTTTACCGCCCGGTCCATGTCCACGACGCTTTCGACGACGGCCGGCGACTCGGGGCCAGATGGGCAGCCACTTCCCGGTGACGGGCGGTGGACCGGGCGGGGCGGCGTCTGAATCCGGGCGGTCGGGATTCCGACTGTGGAGGGCGTACTGGTGAACACTTGCCAAGGAGCCCGCCAAATGCCGGCGCAAAACCCCCTTGCCACCGCCCAACAGAAGGGCGTGAGCAACCTGTCCGAGCGCCAGACCAAGGCGGCGCTCAACTCCGCCCTCACCAAGCTGGGCAACCTCCAGAAGAAGGCCACGGTCTACAAGGAAAACGCTGCCGAGACCGGCACCCGCGTTGTCGAGCACGCCACCACGGCAGGCACGACCTTCCTGGCTTCGATGAGTCGCGGCTACCTCGGACGGGACAAGCTCCAGCTCGGTGGGGTGGACGTGCGTGCGCTGGCCTACGGCGGTGGTCTGGCCTTCGGTCTGTTCCGGTCCATCAACGGCAAGGGCGGCGGCATGGCCATCGCTGCGGCCGAGGGTGTGGGCATGTCGTGGCTGGCCGACATCGGTGTCGATGCCGGTCAGGCGCTCCAGGCCAAGTACACGGCCGGTGGTGCCCCCGTTCCCACGGGCGTGCCCCTCGCGGCACTTCCCGCTGGTGTGGAGGTGGTCCAGGCCGTCGGAGCCAACCTCGGCAACGTCCGCGAGGTGCTTCCCGCCGGACATCAGGCTGGCGGTGGCAACGACTTCGCCGCCTTCAACCAGACCCACTTCGCGGGTGACGAGGCGTTCTTCGCCGAAGCCGCAGCCAAGTGAACCCGGCGCCGCTCGCCTGACGGGCGGCCCCCACCCACCTCCCCCAAGTTCCATCGAAGTCGCGCGACGACGCGCATCGGCCGCCCCGCGGCCACTGGAGAGAAGCGATGAGTGAATTCAGCATCGACGGCTACCTCGAGTCCGAGGACGACGGCCCCGTGCTCTACGACGCAGACGGCAACCCCGTCGGTACCCTGGACGAAGACGGCGACTTCGTGGAGCTGGACGAGACCGGCGAAGGCGACGAGGCCGAGGTGTCCGGCGAAGGCTGGCGTCGCATCCGCCGGCGTCGCGGCCAGAAGCTCATCGACCGCGGCCGTCGCATCAAGTCCCGCAACAGCGACTCCACCCCCAAGCGTCGGGCCAAGCCTGTGCGCGCAGTCAAGCGGAAGACCATGGCCGTTCCCACCGAGATGACCTTCGTCGGCGACAAGAAGACCGCCAGCGCCGACAACGAGACCGTCACGGTCCCCATCGAGCTCACCGAGCCCTTCAAGCCCATGCAGGCGGTCTTCGACGGATGCTCCAGCGGCGTGCGGGTCAAGTCCATGCGCGTCGGCTCGACGCCCATCTGGCAGTCGTCCAGCTCGTCGGGCATCCTCGCGTCCATCCTCGACTCCGACAGCCAGTTCAAGCACCTCATGCGGACCGGCTGGGTGTTCGAGAACGAGAAGATCACCGTCGAGTTCGTCGCTCCCAGCTCGGGCGACAACTGCGAGGTCACCATCTCCGGCATGCGCCCGCAGAACCGCCAGGGCGCGATGATCCTCCGTGCCTCCGCGTACCAGACCGCCATGTCCGAGAGCCAGGGCTGCGCTGTCTGAACGTTGACTCCCGGGTTGTGTGATGCCTGAACGTGACGTCGGCGCCGAGTGGGGCCGCATCTTCCAACAGGACCGGGACTGCCCCGCCTGGCTCTCCACCGAGCTGGCCAGTGCAGCCCCCCTCGAGCTTCGGCTCTCCTGGGGAAGTGGTGCGACCCGCACGGAGAACGTGATGGTCACCCACACCGGGCTCACCCGGTTTCGGGTGTGGGCACTCACGCTCACCATCGAAGCCCGAACGCTCACCGGGACCAGCGCGGTCAAGGTGCGCACCGGGCCCGGTGGTGACCCCACAAGCAACGTCTGGGAGGTTCGGGAGTCGACGCCCGGCGGCGGCCTCTACGAGGGGGACATCCCCTTCTACGCCGTCGCCGTGCGCCTCGACCTGTCGACCACCGACGCCATTGCCGCCGCCAAGCTCGAGCTGCTCGACCACAACGGAGCTGTCCTCGCCGCGATTCCAGCCTCGGCTGCGCGAGAGGACGTCCCGGTCGGCACCGCCGTCAAGGTGCGGGTCACCAGTCAGGCCGCCTTCCGGCTGGTCTACCGGCTCCCGCTCTGACCTCTTCGGAGTTCCCCCATGCTCTACAAGCACGGACGCACGCTGCTGTCTCGCGACAGCGACGACACCGCCACCGACGACGCCACCAGCGATGTGGTGCACCTCACCGACGACACACCCGAGGACAAGCAGTCCTACGGCGTGGCCTTCAGCTTCACGCTGGCCGACGGCACCGCGCCCACGCTCGACGCATCTCTGCTCACGAGCTGGGACAACGAGCACTTCGTCGAGGCCGCCGCCATGACGCAGCTGACCGCCAACGGCTCGACCGCCGAGTTCACGCCTGTGGAGGCCCTCGGCCCCTACAACAAGGCCGTGGTGACCGGCGGTGGGACCGCCAAGGCGTCGTGGCACGGAAGCGTCCGGGTGGTGGCCACCAACCGGGTGCGGACCATCTCCTGATGCACGTCGCCTTCCACTTCCAGTTCAACGAGCAGACCACGCTGGAGCTGCTGCAGGTCCTCGCGGGCCACAACGCGCGGCTGATGGCGCAGCACCCCGGCTTCCCGCTCCTGTACCGGTCGGGCGTCGTGTACCGGCGAGAGCCCACCGAGGAGTGGCTCGATGCCGGCCAGGTCATCGACCGGGGCGAGGGCGACTGCGAAGACCTGGCGTCGTGGCGGGCCGCCGAGCTGGTGGCCCGTGGGTGGAAGGCGCTGCGTCCCGGTGACGGTGGCTACGCCCTCGCCAAGCGCCTCCAGCTCGACACCATCGAAGCCCACCCGTTCCTGCGGACCCGCCAGCTCCCCGGCAAGCGGAAGCTCTACCACTGCGTCACCCGGTACCGCGTGGGCCCCCACTGGTACCGCGACGACCCGAGCGCCCGACTCGGCATGTACGGCCCGCACCGCACATCGAATCCCTGGGGTGACCGGCCGGAGACGGCCGCTGCATCCACATCCCAACTGTCGCTGGACCCCGGTGGTCCGGCCGCAGGCTGAAGAAAGAGGCCAAGACCATGACTGCACCCCTCCCCATGCTGGGCATCGCCCTCGAAGGCTCCGACCACGAGATTGGCCGGTGGCTGACGTCTTCCGAGCGAAAGCGCAAGCGTCGGTACAAGCGGGCCATGCGCAAGAAGGGCATGAGCCGCAAGGAAGCCCGTCAGGCCGCCCGCGAGTACAAGAAGCACCTCAAGGCCACCGCCGAACAGCGCGACGCGAAGTTCATCGAGAAGGTCGAGAAGCGCATGAGCGGTCCGAAGAAGCCGGCTGCGCGTCCCGAAGAGGAGACCGATGCCCCCCTCGACGACGAGCTCTACGAGGATGGCTTCGACGACGAGGGTGCAGACGTCCCCCTGATGCGTCAGTGGGGCATGCGCCGCCCGTGGCGGAACCGCCTGACCTACCCGCCCAGCTACCGGGCACTCCGGGCACCGGCTGGCAACGGTCGGGGCGCGTGGATCGAGTCCCGTCGTGACGGTCGGGTCGGCCCCTACCAACAGGCCGACATCGTCACCCTCGACGAGGAAATCATCATCCCCGCCATCCAGGGTCAGGCCGAGGAAGACGCGGTCTACATCCGGGGCGTGGTCGAGCAGGTGCTCGCCGGCACGGCCAAGGGTGTCGAGTTCGCGGGCGACGAGTCCGACTCGGATGGCTCTGGACTGGCGCTCGCGACCATCGAGGCCGTTGGCTACGACTGGCTCGACGACATCGCCTCCATGAGCGGCAGCCAGCGCGAGTTCGAGCTGGCCGGCGCACCCGTCATCCAGGCCATGAACGTGGTCGCGGGCGAAGTAAACGGCATGGCGGCCAGCGCGGAGTTCGGTGCCATCGGTCTGCTGAGTGCCGCCGGTGGTGGCCTGGCCAGCCTCGCTGCCAAGTTCCGCTCGAAGCGTCGTCGCGAAGGCAAGCTGGGCAAGCGCTCGGCGAAGCGACTGGACAAGCTCCGGGCACTGCGCGATGCCGGTCAGCTCAACAAGCGCCAGCAGGGTGCGCTCACCCGCCTCGAAGCACGACAGGCCAAGCGGGCCGCACAAGCCGGCTTCCTCGTTCAGCGAGACAACCTGAAGGGCCAGCTCCAACAGAACCGCCAGAACGCAATGCAAGCCGGGAACGCAGCCGCCGCTGCCGTGCGCAACCCGAACGCCGCCATTCAGCCCGCTCCGGTCGCGCCCATTCCCGGTGCTGCCCCCGTGGTCCACCAGCCTGCAGCTCCCATGGTCCACCAGCCCGCCGCTCCCATGGTCCACCAGCCTGCCGGTCACCGCGGCTTCGCCGCCGGCTACGGTGCTCCCGCCCAGATTGGGTCTGGCAACGGTCTCATCGTCCCCCGAAGCGGTCACACCGTGACCTCGGCACAGGTCGGGCCGGGTGTGTTCGTGGTGGCCGTGCAGCCCAGCGGCATGCCTACTGGTGCCGGCTTCGTCAACGCCGTGAACGCCGCCGCACGCGTCAACCCGAGCATCTCGGGCTGGGGTGCGGTCGACGTGGGCCGGGGTCTCTACCAGCACCGCTGCGGGCAGGCCGCCAAGTGCAAGTGCGGGTCCAACGGCTTCAACCACCCGGTTCGCTGATGTCCGTCTCGCTGGACTGGGCGTCCGTCTGGCAGAGCATCGGACACGAGGTCACGCGTCTGTCGAGTGCCCTCGCGTCCGATGTAGCGTCAGACCCTGCGGGCTTCCATCGTCGCTACGAGCGCCATGTGGCTGCGTTCGTGCAGCTGATGGCGAAGACCCGCGCCTCTCTCCAGCGGTACCTCGGCCTGGCCATGCAGACGCAGGACCCGGTGCACGCCGAGCGCGCCCGGCAGGCTGCCAAGGCGTGGGCACAGGTCGCGTCCGCATGGGGCGATGTCGCCATCCCCGCGCCCGCACAGCTGCCCGAGGCCAAGTCGGTTGAAGGTGTGGTCATCGGGGCGTTCCCCGTGGCCCTGGTCGTGTGGGGGGTTGCCGTGACGGTCGTGGGGGTGGCCTTCGCCATCGCAGCCACCGCCGGCACCACCGCCCTTCGCGACTGGGTCGACCTCCAACACGCGGACCTCGAGGCCCGTGTCAGCGCGTCCCGCGAGGGCCGCACCCTCCAGCCTCCCACCGTGCCGCCGCCTCCCGGTGGTGACCTTGTGGGCGTCATGTCCAAGGTGCTGTTCGGCCTCGGTGTGCTCGGTGTCTTCGCCATGGTCGTCCCCAAGGGCGTCATGCAGCCCCTGGCCGCTCGATGACCGCGTGGCACCACAGCCTCCTGACCACCCTCGACGCAGGCATCTGGACCGCCTCGGAGCCGGTCCAGCGACCCGCCGGGGTGGTGCTCGTCTCGTCGATGGCCCGCCTCGAGGCCGACGACATCGACGACACCACAGTCACCGTCTTCCTCGATGGCACCGTCGACCACCCCGGCCTGGCCGACGGGTGGCGCGAGCTCGGTTCCGTCGAGCTGTCCCCCGGCACCTCCATCGGGTGGCTGGGCACCGACGGGATGCTCCCCGTCCCCCCTGTTTCGCATCTTCGCCTTCGGGCGAGTCACTCCGGAGGAGCCCCCTCCTCCGCTTCCATCACCCTGCACCTGTCCGCCGACCGGTAGGACCAGGAGAATCCAATGGCAGCTTGGGAAACCCTCTTCGGAGTCTTCAACGGCTTCATCAAGTTCGGCAAGTCCGGCCCCATCGCCAAGAACAACAACGGCGCCATGGACATCCGCAACGCGGCCGACGACGGCTACGCCACCCTTCGTGCCGGTGCTCCTTCCGGTGACGACGACGTGGTCAACAAGGCCTACTTCGACGCCAACTCGCTCACCGAGCAGGGCTCCGTGCAGTCCATCGTGGTCCCCCTCGGCATCAACGCCAGCGAGACCAGCACCAAGGAACTGCCCGCCAACGCCTACGTTCTCGACGTGCAGACCTCGTTTTCGACCGCCTACCCGGCCGGCACCCTCATCGAAATCGGCACCGCGGGCACCGCCGACCTGTTCCTCGACGACGACGACCACGACCCCACCGACGACTCCCACCCCTTCAGCAAGGAACAGCTGACCGGTGTGGGCGGCTCGGCCGCCGCCGTCGTGGCCACCCTCGACAACGGCAGCGGGGGTGCTCCCGCGAGCGGCGCCGGCGTGGCCATCGTCTTCTACACCCTGCCCAACACCTGAGCCGAACCGCTCTCCTCGCGCCCGTCCGTGTCTCGGGCGGGCGCGTCTTCGTTCTCGCCCCTCCGGATGGCCCCATGCTCCCCCTTCGTCTCAGCAGCATCCTCGACCTCGACGCCATGCGCGACGACGCGCGCGCCCTCCTCGCCCAGAAGTACCCGGCCGAGGACGTGGTCTCGGCCCTGGCCCGCCGGGTCGACGACTACCTCACATGGGACTGGGTGGTCGACGTCATCGACGCCCCCGCCGGCTCTCCCGGCGCGGCTGCATCCGCCTTCGCGGCGGTCGTGCTGGAGACCCTCGACGGTCCCGTGCTCGAGCTCGTGATTCGGCGGCTCGTTCGTCGCGTGCAGCGCACCATGGACGAGGGGGACAACGACAGCCCAAAGAAGCGCGCCCTGGCCCTGCTGCGGGACAGCCTGCGGTTGGGGCGGCTTCGGCCAACGGTCGACCTCCGCGCGCGGTTCGCCGGCTCCCGTTCCGGCGACGGCTCCCGTTCCTTGCCCCCGTGGACAACCCGGGGCTCGGGTGACGCCCAGCTCGACGAACGCCTTCGGTCCGAAGGTCCCGCCGGCGCCCCTACGCCAGCCTCCGGAGGGGTGGGCGCATGATGAACCACCTTCCATCCCTGCCGTCGTCGTCGGTCGTCATGGGGAGCCTGTTCTGGGCGCTGCTGGGTGTCGGCTACGCCGCTCCCGAAGCCTCGGTCGCTGTCGACAGCATCGGCGACGTCGACCTCACGTCGTTGACCTGGCCCGGTGCCCTCGTGGTCTTCGGGATGTTCCTTCGGACCGCGGCCACCACCTTCGCCAACGCGCTCGGAAACTTCACCCCCACCCTGGTCGTGGAGCATCGCTACGCCGACAACAAGGGCGACAACGACACGGACAGCCACACCTCGGAGTAGGCCATGCCCGAAGCCCGCCTCAAGATCCACGAGCCCAAGAAGACCGTCCCGCGTCGCATCGACGCCTACCTGAAGGTGGACAACAAGCAGGTAGCCTTCACCCATGTGTTCGGGACTCCGTCGGGTGCACGGCCGTCCATCCTCGTCGTCGCCGACCGGCCCACCCGGCGCAACCACGTGGAGTCGGCGCTGGTCTGGGAGGGCACCGACACCAACGGCGGCGACGTCGTCCAGCGACCCACCGCCGACTGGACCTACGACGATGCCTACAAGGCGCTCAAGTCCATGCACAAGGGCAACGCGTCGGGCCGGGATGTGCTGAAGGGTCAGTGGCGGGGCACCATCGAAGTGGATGGCCACTTCGGCAGCACCGTCGAGCTCAAGCGGAAGATTGCCACCTACGTGGAGTTGGTGGTCCGCACCGGCCAGTCTGGCGGGTGCTGGGATGTCTTCGTCAACGTGCAGGACCAGGGCCGCTGGTACGTGGTGAAGGGCCCCGAGTCCGACAGCGAGTGCGTGGCGTCCAGCTTGGAGAGCGCCCTCGTTCGGGCTGTCGAGCTGGGCCGCGAGGCCGTCTCGCAGTCGTGCGTCATCCGTGACACCGTGCGCAGGCAGTCGAGAGACCCCGAGTACGCGAAGCTCCGGCCGCTTCGGGAGTACCGCGAGCCCACGCGCACCCCCACCGACCGGTTCCGCGTGAACGGGACCTCCACGGCCCCCAAGGCGGGAGGGCGGAAGCCCGCACGGGACACCGCGAAGCCGAAGTCCTCGCCGCTGGTGGTCGTCGAGGCCATCCCCGACAACGCCCCAGCACGCGCCCACAAGACATGGTCCGCGCTGTGGCGGGCGCTGGCAGCGAAGTTCAAGGAGATGGGTGGGCGCGACGGGTGGACGAGCACGACGAGCAAGCGCATCGTGAAGCTGATGGAGAGTGGAGAAGGTGCCAGCACGCGGCTTCATCGCAAGGGTGCCGCCGCGTTGGGACAGCTGCTGAACCTGCCCGAGCTCAAGGCGGCGGAGACCGACTCGGACACCACCGATGCGAAGCGGGTGTGGAACTACATCCTGTCGCACCCGGGCCTGTACGACTGGATTGGTGAGGACTGCGAGTGTGGCCAGAAGTCGGGGAAGGGCGCATGCGAGTGTAGCGGGGAGGAGGCCTCCATCGCCAAGCCTGGTTCCGACCAGGTGGACCTGTCGCTGCTCGACATGGGCCTCGGGGTGACGGCCTTCGTCGGGTCCTACGAGGCGCTCGTGTCCAGCGTGGGCGGTCGCTACGTTGTGACCATGAAGGCGGGGGTGCTCACGGCCGAGATGAGCTTCACCGACGTGGAGGTGCTGCAGCAGACGCTACGGCCGCAGCCGATGTCCTACCTTCCGCTGGTCTCGGGTCGTAGCCGCCCGTTCAGCGAGGTTCGGCGGGAGTGGGAGGAGTACCTCGCGGAGCTACTCCTGGGCTGGGGCATTGAGCGGGCACTGGTCGCGTGGGCCGGACCGGACTCGGCGGGTGGCGAGGCGGCCATCTCGGTGCCGGCGGGGACGGCTTGGCCGGAGGGGCGGAGTGTTCAGGCGGTGGAGCTGGAGCTGCGGGTGAAGGGCTTCCCCGTCCAGGGGGTGCGTGTGCGCGCCGACCTTCGGCCCGACCAGTTCGACGACTTGCGGGCGCTGGCGAACACCAGCGAGGGCTTCGTTGGCGCTCATCCGGTTCGGGTCACGGGTGCACCGGGTGGCAAGTGCCGCCTCGAGTGGAGGAAGGACGGCCGGGTGGAGCGCGTGTACCACATCACCGCCGAGCAGCGGGCTGCGATGGTCACCAGTGAGCCGAAGCCGGCGCTGGCGCTTCCGGACAGGCGGCCACGGCAGAACCGGGCTCCGTCGTGGGAGCGGTGGGGACGGCAGCTGCTGTTGGGGTGGGGTATCAAGCGGGGGCGAGTCCAGTTCGTCAAGAATGCGAAGAGCAAGGCGAGTGGGGTGCTCATCTCAGTGCCGACGTCCGAGTCGTTCCCGCATGGCAGGCATGCGGATACGGTGGCCCTTGAGTTGAAGCACGCGGGGCTGCCGGTGTGCGCTGTGCGGCAAGAAGCAGATGACAGCCATGCAGGGTTCACCGAGCTTCAGCTCAGGCAATCCACGACGAATTCGAACAACAAGCTCACGCAATCGGGAGACCTAAGCCCGGTGGGTCACGCCATCTTCGCTGCTGCACAAGCGACACTATTCAACGAGCTGGGGCTGTCTCCGACCTGAGTATTGGAGCGACCGCAGCCCCGCGGGAAAGGACACAGTCCCCTCCAATCACGCTACGAATGCTCCAATGCGGTATCAGAGCCTCTCTTGAAGTCCCCATCTATCGGCCGGCACACCAATAGTCGGCGATACGGAACCAGAGTGTGGACATGGCTCCCCACACATAGGCGGGAATACCCACAAACAGTACAAACCGACATATAGCCCTTCGGCGGGCAAAACTCAACCCAAACTGTGTGAGCCCTGAACTCCGGCTCCACTCCATATCAATCAAATCAAGGTCACCCTGAGTCTTTCTTTTCGGACCGGACGCGAACGAGTACGGTTCGAACCAGGCTATATGTTCGGTGCGCAGGGGCTACGAGGGTCCGGAGTGGCAGCTCCGGGCCCTCACCTCTTGGGGGTGGCGCTGTAGCGCGGCGGGGGTCTCTCTGCGGGCCGTCCTCGGTCGCTACGCGACCTGTGGGCGGCCCGTTCTCTGTTCAGCTGGCAGAGGGGGAGCTGGGGGCGAAGTGCGGGTTGCACCGAAAACGGGCGGGTTTCGGTGCCTGTCTACAGCAGGTAACGCACCGAACATTTAGTGTATTCTATGCGGGGGGCAGGCCCCCACGCCACGCATCAAGATGCGCTCCCCCACGGCATCATCGCTGCGCGCAGCTGCCGCCGACCGCCCCGGTGTGGCGCGGTGCGGCGTCCAAGATAACCGCGTCGGCGTTTCCGTCGCGCTCATCTAGCCAGGCACCACTTTGGTAGTCGAGCACCACATCTGACTAAACTAGGCCATCGCCAGTCCGTACTGGGAACCACACCCCGGAGTTGCCATGCGTAGCACCTCAGTTCACAGCCAACTTCGGGCAATCGCCGACCAGATCTGGAGTTCAGTGGATGCACCGAGCGGTGCAATTCTGCAGCTCCTCGACGACGGTGGGTGCTTCGGATTCGTCGGCGCATGGGGGCCAGGGTCAGCACAACTGCTTGAACCGAATCTGACAATCCCGCGTTCAAGCATCGCTGGGCGGTGCGTCGACACCCGTAGGCCCGTTAGCGTGGCCGATGCGCAGCAGAGCCATCGCCACTTCAGAATCGTTGACCGACTAACTGGTGAGACCACCCACCGGGTCTTGGCTCTCCCATTCGTTCGAGATGTCGACGGAATCTCCCGGTGGTTCGTGCTCGAACTCCTGGGGGCAGACCCAAACCTCGACCTTTCGAGCGTCGCGGCCATAGTGCGGCAATCCGGCGCGCACCCAGTTGGGTGGCCCCAGTAACTAAACAGGTCGAGCCGAACCGTGACTAGCTGGTAGATGTCGTCGCGTACCTCAAAGAAGAGGCGGAGCGGGCGCTGGAAAATCGAAAAGCAGGTGTTCCTCCCAGAGGACTCCGCAGTCGAGGTCCGCAAGTCAGGCAGGGCCCCGCCATCCGTCTGCCCAAGGTACTCGAACGGCGGAGTCTGGCCAGGGGTGTGGCGCGAGCACGTACCCTGGAGGTCTGCCCCTACCGCGGCCACAGTCTACCCTGGGGACAATCCGGTCCACAGTCCGGGCCACGGCCTCCCTTGCTGTGCTGAGCACAGGGATTTGCCCAGGCTGACGGTGAGGAGTTTGCACGAGCCTTGACGGGCCGAAACCGACGTCACGCCCCAGTCAGCCGCTGCACTGACTCTACGAACAACCGAGGCTGAAAAGGCTTGACAATCCACCCCTTAACACCCGCATTTCGGGCTCGTCTGATCAAGGATGGCTGCCCCTCCGTCGTCAGCATTACTATGGGAACACTGGACGATGGTGATTGTTGTTTGGCCTTCTCGACCATCTCAACGCCGTCCATGACTGGCATATTTACGTCGCAGATGACCAGCGAAAGATCGAGATGCTCAGCCAGCTTCAGAAGTCCATCTGCTCCGTTGATGGCCTCAACCACAACAAAGCCTGCTTCGGTCAGTGTGGCCCGGATCTCGTTCCTGACCACGGCAGAATCATCGACTATCAGGACCTTTTTCGTCATCATGCAGCTCCAAACTACTTGTCGTCGAGAACGCTGGAGCGTGTACCGCAGGAACTACATCGTGGTTCCGGAGCGGCGGAACTCCACCAAGCTCAGCGGCTCCTGGGCTTCAAAACTGAACCCGAATTCCAAGAAAAGCTGTCCGGCGCCGCCATCTCCCAATCACTTGTCCAGAACCAGCGGGTGAACACACCAACCAGGCAGATCTGCCTAAGGTACCCACCTACTCCCGGCTACGTCCGAGCTCCAGGAAGAACGGACGGCCGTCGGCCTGCACAGCTTGACACTAGCGACGCCAACCACCACCGAGGACTACCACCACGTGCCTTAACACCTCCGAATACGGGGCTCCGCAGTGCCATGTCCCACGCCAACGCTCCCCAGGATGCGATTCAATCAGGCGTAGCACGAGGCGGTCCATCACTCCGGTCGCCCGATCTCGGGCTCTACGCGGAGCGGTCGACCAACTGCCTGGACATCGACACCACACCCCTGGGCAGTCTGGACAACTCCGAGGAGACAGCACATCGATGGGCGCCACATACGCTGCCGGCACCCAGGAACGCGCACCGCAGCTTCGCGTGCCGCCGGAACTCTCGCTCCGATTCGTTGTTGTCCAGAGACAGCTCGGGGCCATATGACTCGGGTCGCAGGGACGCACTTCCGGGGCGACAATGCCAGCGAGCCGCTGCTTGAGTCGTCGCAGGACACAAAGACGACGCCCTCTCCAGAAGGGCGGAAATTCGTCGCTGAGGAGCTACACCTTGACCGCTTCCTCCTCGCCTTGAGGTCGTACAGCCCCGGACGAAACCGAGAGTCCTCGACCGCTTGACGACACCCGAAGCAGTGGCAGCTGAACGACTAGCCCGCAAACCATCTACCAGATGTGTGACGCTCCCACCACGTGAGGCCAACAGCCTAACGGACTCGAATTCGGTGAGTCAGCCTGGTTTGCGCCACTCGGTACTATCCCCTCTCTGGGTAATCTCATCTGACCCTCCCGCCCAACAGCAGTAGTCGAGGTATCGCCATACCCACTTCCCGACTCATTCGGACGAATACAGGGATTTGGGCGGGCCGGACTCTGCTCATCTACCGAAGACGTTGGCTTAAGGGAATGCACTGGAATGTCTGCTGCCGCACACAATCTGGTGACTCTTGCGATTGCCTCCGCAACGCCACGAGTGCTGGACTTGCGAGGTGGTGCACGTAGCACAACCCAATCAACTGGCTGCCAACGGCGACCTACCGGCAAGCGAATGAGTTCCGTCCCCGTGTGCGACCGACAGACGGTACCGTTTGTTGCTACCAACACCCCCATTCCTCCCCACGCGTAGACCCACCGCCCGGTAACGGCCACTCCAGGGCGGGAAGGACAGCTCGCCTTGAGGCGCTGTCCAATGGGAGGAGACCTGCGTGCGAGGCACTCTGCCAGATAGTCGCGGGGGCCTACTCCCCCTCCTGACCAGTAGGCCTCAAGATGTCGCTTCCACCTAGCCGGTACCCAGGAAGGCCACAGACCTTCCCCATTCCAACGATTCCAAGTTTCAGGCTGTCCGTATACAAGAGCAGGATGGAGGGGCTTGATCCAAGTCGACAGGTCGATCTCCCCCACTAGGCGTTCGGCACATATCCACCTCACAGCCGCGCCCATTTGAGCCAGGACGGGGATTCGTGTGTCCGCGTCGTGCTGGCTGCTCACTGTAACCCCCGCCCACAAATGTTTGGGCCAACCGTACCGCTTCGTATACTGAAGCATGTTCTCCGGGTGTCCCGTGGAGAGCATAGCGGAAAACCGGTTTGGACAGGAGGGCCCAAACATACGGTGGAAACGAATCATTAGGTCACGGCACTGGGCAGAACACAGTGTCTGACCATCAAAAATGTCCACTCCCGAGTCTATGAACGCCCGTACGGTCGTGCCATGACGACGGACAACTGCCTCGAGACGTTCCAGGTCCCTAACCGCAGCCGAAACCCTCAGGCGAACAGGCTCCGGCCGGACGTAGGAGCCGGGCAACTCCAATTGGCTGCCAATAGTGCCTGGCGCACCCACTTGGAGCGAAATTCCTCCGTCAGCAAGCGAAACTCGCGCAACCAGCACTTCAGACATATGGGTCTCCAGGCGTCAGGGGTTCGGGTGCAGTAGAGGAAGCTCGCAGGGATACTGCTCCACCTGGTTCACCTGGCACCACCTGTGCCGTACGTCTGCTATACGGGGGGAGGCCCTGCACAGCGGACTACCATTCATCTGAACCTCCTTTCGCACTACCGTAGCGAATCCAGCTGCTCTCGGTCCTTCGGACGATGAGCCTCACCTCCATCGGCGGCTCAATAAGACCGCGTCGCCATGAGTCCACGAAAAAGAGGCCATAATAGTCACCATCCCGGTGTCGTACCTCCGCATTCAGCAAAACAGATATGTCTCGACATCGCAGGGCGACCTGAACGACGGTCTTGGTCGGGAGGTCAATGTGCCCCGCGCTGAGGACCTCCCCACCCACACCGCCAAGACTGATGTCGTGTAGCAGCACGCCATACCGGCCCCCATCCTGTGTACGAATGACTGCCTCCACCTCAGCCTCGGGGGTAATCGGTACACGGAACGCTTGTCTCGCTTTTGCCACGACCGGGTGAGCCTCAAGAGACACGAAGATGAAGCAGTCTCGGTCATGAAAGAATGGCTCTCGCTGCACCCTTGCGACGAAAATGTGGGCGGCGCGGTCAGAGATGTGGACCAGCGCAACACAAGACATCCCGCCGAGCTGTCGCAGAATAGGACCCTTTGCATCCAGTACCTGGAGCTTGAGATACCCGTCGCTGAGCTCCAGCATTCTGCATTGTGCGGGCACCGGTGACCTCAATGGAATCGCCATGACCTTCGCCCGAGTCGAGACAAGCTGCTGAAGGTCTACCGACTCGGACGCGTCGGTTTGAACTTTCTCGGACGTTGCAAGTGTACGAATGTCCATTGGGCCTACACCTTCTGTGTCGGTAGAGGATACTGTGGCGGATTGATGCCTCATCGGCCACGCGACGAGGTTCCTGTAGCTCTTCTTGGCTACCCGATGAGTCCAAACCAAGGTTCGAGGACGACTATACTGTATTGACAGCAGGACCGGAGATGAACCGTTCGAGGCATCCCCGGTCCAGATGGGCCAGTCCCTGCCTTCATGAAGCGAACGCGTTGGGAAGACGGAACCAAAACACCGTGCGCTGACCACGGTGGGTGAATCCGATTGTCCCGCCGAGTTTGTGCACTATGGACCTACTGATACTCAGCCCAAGCCCACTCCCGGCGCTCAGTGAACGGGATGACACCCTCGGCTCGAATACGAGATCTCTGATACTGTTACAGACACCAGGCCCGTTGTCTATTACCTCGAGCAGCGCTGTACCGGGTCCATCCAGTCTGGCTTCGATATGCACTATGGAGCCACGCCCCGGAACACTATCAGCCGCTGTGATTGCGTTCCCTACTAGATTCAACACTACCTGCATGACCTCCGAGAATCGCGCCCGAACATACAGGCCTTCTTCAGCATGAGCCGTGAGTGAGGCGTCGTCCCCAAGTCGGGCGCGAGTGACTCTTGCCACGCAAGAAGCCACCTCTGACAGACAAACAATAGGCAAGTCATGGGTATCTAGCAGCGCCGCTGGTAGTCCGTCAGTTGAAGATGGAGACGCAAGCTCTACCAGCTGGTTGCAAGCCTCCCGAGCATCGGCGATCATCTCCGACAACTGTGTGATCATCGGAGGCTCCGGCTTCCGAGATGGTACCGATAGGGCGTTCGCAGCCAACGCCAAGTTTGCGACAACACACTGCAGCGTATTGTTGAGTTCGTGCGCGAGACAAGGAGGTAGTCGTCCCGTACAGTCACGAGATAATACTTCCGCCTCAGGGCTACTCGCATGGTCTCCGCTGCGCTCGTCCGACGGAATCAGGACGCCGTGGATAGCCACAACCGCTCCGGACGAACTGAGGACCGGAACCCCAATACATCGACCGTGAACTGCCCCTCCATCGGACCGTTCGACGTACAGGGGTATGTCCAGCGGCACCGCAGTTCCAAGCACTCTCCGAAATCGCGATGCCGCTGTTGCCCGGCGTTGTTCGGGCATGAGGCGGAATACCACCGCCAGTGTGAGCTGGTGCCTCTCCTGATTCATGCCCAGAAACTCAAACACCTCCGGGCTGCCGATGATCTGACCAGATGTACGGCAATAGCGCCACAATCCAATTCCAGCGGTGCGTCGCAGGGAACCGGAAATCACACCTACGTCAGCGGGCCGTAGCAAGTTCTGGTTCTCGTCAATTGATGGGCTGCACCAAATCTGCAAGGCCGAGGGGGTAGCACGGATGGTGGTGATGGTAGCGAGAGGGAGACCTGTGCTGTCGACCAATCTCACTTTGACGGCTACTTGGTGTAGACATACGCTTGCGAAAGAGAGTTCCTGCGAGAACATGAAGGCGTCGTCGGGGTGAATAATCGACAGAATGCTCCGACCTCGGAGGGTCGAAGCATTCACTCGCAAGCGCGCTGCAAGATGGTCTGATGAACATTCGATCACACCTCGGTTGTTGCAGGCGACGTCAGGGCTCGCAACACTCCAACCAGAAGGCTTGTCCGACAGATGGCTGATAATGGTCATCGACTTCCTTGCCTTGTGACCCGATTGTACCTTGATGTAATGATTTTGCAAGAAACTTTCCGACCTTCCTTGTCCATAGACTGTATGCGCTTGGGCAACTCTTTGATCAGGGTGTTGGCGGGGACGTTCGAGTGGGGGGTGGCGCTCCGGTTCTCTCTATGAACGCCGTGTTCTGGGGGATTCTTCAGGGTGCTTCTTCCTTCTCCGGTTCGGTGGCCTCTGCACCAACTGCACGGTCGCTCCTGGCTCACTCTTGGCGGCATGACATGAACCTGGAGCTGATCGGTGGCGCAAGTTGGTCACCTTGTTCGGGTCGGGATTGGTCAATCGGCAGCTGCGGACTCGGACCTGTGGGGGGACCGCTGTGCATGGGCCTGCAGAGTTCGGGGCCGAGGGTCACCTCGGTCGGGAGGCATCCAGGATTTGGCGCCGGACGGTTCGTTTGCTTGGAGCACAGGTTGATTGAGCCCACTCCGCAACCGACGTCATAGACGAACTCGTCGGTCAAGCTGCCACCTCGACCGACGGCCACCCGCCCATTCCGCCCAGTCTCCCTGGCGTCGGGTGACCAAAACCCAGTCGGTCAGCCCCCCTTCGGAGCCTCCCTGGCGACGCGGCTTTCCGCCCGGGCCCGGTCTCTCGACCAGCATCGAGAGCCCCATGCACGAGCACGAAGAAGCCCCCGGCTCCGTCGCCCACCTCCTCGACCATGACGGCTTCGTCGAGCGCCTCGCCCGACACGTTGTGCACCGGACCTACCGCACCGTCGCCGAAAGGCCCCCACGCGGGGTCACCAAGGCCGCCCTCGCCAGCTTCCGAGCCCGCGAACAGGACCACGTCATCGAGGGCCTGGCCCGCCTGATGCAGCCCTACGCAGGCGCCATCCGGAAGCGCCTCGGCCAGCGAACCATCACCGACGTCACCGAGCTCCCCGACGCCATGACGGCACTGGAGCGCACCGAGGCCAACCTCCACGCCATGACCATCATGGCCCGCGGCGCCCCCTACACCGACATCGAGCGCCTCCAGCTCCGTCGCTACACCGGGTGGGGCGGCCTCACGCTGGCCAAGGTCGCCAAGCGCTTCCCCGACAGCTTCCCCGTGCCCGAGCGTCGCGCCCTCGTCCACGAGTACTACACCCAAGAACGCGTGTGGAAGGCCGCCCTCGAAGCCGCCCACCGCGTGAGACTCATCCCCGAGGGCCCCATCCGGGGCCTCGAACCGTCTGCGGGCATCGGTCGCGCCCTGGGGGCCTCGTCATCCGTGCTCGGCGACCGAGTGCGCTGGACCGCCGTGGAGGCCAGTGAGGTCTCCCGCCGGATGCTGGACGCCCTGTACCCTTCGGCCGAGGTAGTCCCCGGCTTCTTCGAGTCCTACGCCGCCCGCGTGGCCTCCCGTGGGCAGCGCCTCTTCCACCTCGTGGTCGCCAACCCGCCCTACGGCGCGCGCGGCGAGGCGATGGAGCAAGACCCCGACGGCTACCGCACCAAGCGCGCCTACATCTACTTCGTCCTGCGCTCCATCGAACTGCTCAAGACCGGCGGCGTGGGCCTCTACATCGTCCCCACTGGCCTGATGACCGGCACTAGCGCCGAGTACATCAAGCACCGACGCGAGCTGCTCAAGCGGGCCCACGTCGTCGGGGCGTGGCGACTGCCGTCCCAGTCGCCCGATGGGGGCGGTCCCCACGACTATGTCTACGACCAGTTCGTGACCGACCTCATCATGGTGCAGGCCCGTGGCGGCCAGGCCCCCGGCATCCATCCCGAGGACCAGGGCATCGTCCAGGGCCAGTACTTCGCCCAGAACCCCACCCACGTGCTCGGCGAGGGGGTGGGCGAGGCGTCGACCAACTGGGAGCCGGGGATGCGCAAGGCACGCCGGGGCTTCCAGCTCGTGGGCCGCTTCCGGGGTGTGCCCGACTTCGCTCCGCGTCCCTTCCTCGCCCTCGAGGTGGACGACAAGCTGGTCGGCTCCTCGCGCGGCGGCGTGGCCCGCGACACCACCAGGGTCGAGGGGTTGGTCCCGCACCTCGACGAGGCCCAGCGCCTCGGCTTCCGCGTGGACACCTTCCTGGCAGACCTTGCCGCCGGACGTCCCGAGGCGGTGGCCGCATGGTCCGAGCTTCACCACGACCTGCTGGGTTGGTCCCACGACCACGGCAACCCCTATGACGACAAGAAGCTCCGTGCGCTCGCTGCAGACCGCGTGCTCGGGGCCCAGCGCTTCCTCGCGGCCTTCGACCAACACACCGGCCAGCTCGTGTCGGCGCTGTCATCGGAGCCGCAAATCAGCGCGTCTGGCTACGAGGGCGAGCCGCAGGTGCTCCAGGTGGCCGAGTGGCTGTACCGCCGGCTGCACGGCCTGCGGAAGGTCGACCTCACCCGGTTCTGGTCCGAGCGCTTCGGCGTGCCCCTGCCTCCGTCCGCCCTCGACGAGCTCCTCGAAGCCGGCTGGTGCCTCGACGGCGACAGCTGGTCGAGCCTCGTGCCCGGCTCGGTGTATGCCACCGGCTACCTGTGGCCCAAGCTGGACCGCGCAGAGAGGGCGCTTCGCAATGGCTGGCGCAACGCAAAGAAGCAGGTGGCCAACCTCCGGTCCACCATTGGCTTTGCCGACTGGTCGGTCGTCGCCGAGGGCATCCGGCCCACCCACGACTGGCTCCCGATTCAGCACGTTCGCGCCTTCCTGCGGCACCTCACCGGTCAGGACGTCGAGCTCGAACGCGAAGACGGCGTGCTCCGTCCGGCCGGCATTGCGTACCGGTCGCTCAACAACACCGACAAGGCGCGGTCTCCGGGCTTCCATCGGGCCACGCTGTCCTTCCTCGGCTGGGCCAACTTCGACAAGCGGCTGTGGAAGCCGGTGCAGGAGAAGCAGCCCGACCCGAGCAACCCCGCGAAGGAGAAGCGGGAACCCCTCGCCGACGCCCGCCGTCGCTACGAGACCGAGGTCACCGACAAGTTCCGCGAGTGGGTGGAGGTCAACGCCGACGTCCGCGAGGAGCTGACCACCACCTACAACCGCCGCCTGCGCGGCTTCGTGCCCATCCCCGACGACACCGCGCCGCTGTCCATCGCCCGGTGGAAGCGCGGCCCGGGGGCCATCGTGCCGCGTCCCTGGCAGAACGCCGGGGCCCGTCGGATGGTCGACAACCGCGCCGGCCTGCTCGCCTTCGATGTGGGCCTCGGCAAGACCTACACCGCGCTGATGATTCTCGCGCTGGCCCGCCAGATGGGCTGGATGCGTCGTCCGGTGGTGCTCGCGCCCAACAGCATCGTGTGGAAGTGGTACCGCGACTTCGCCCGCGTGCTGCCCGACTTCAAGGTCGAGGTCATCGGCTCGCGTCGCATCCGGGACCGGAAGACCGGTCGGGTGAAGGCCATCACCGACACGCCCAAGCAACGGGCCGAGAAGTGGACCCGCGTGCAGGCTGGCGAGGTGGACGCGGTCATTCTCACCTACTCGGCCCTCGCCCGGACGCAGATGGACCGCGACTTCGTGGAGGACTACGCCTCGAGGACCGCCAGCCTGAGGCGGGCCATCGCGCTCAGCATCGAGCGCCAGAAGGCCGAGGCCGGCGAGGAGGTCACCGAGACCCACAAGTCCGAGCGGGCCGCGGCCGACGCCGAGGAGCGCCAGCGCGCCTGGATTGGCGACATGCTGGCCCCGTCCAAGGGACAGAAGTTCGACCCTGGCATCGACTGGCACCAGCTCGGCATCGACGGCCTGTTCGTCGACGAGGCCCAGAACTTCAAGAACCTCTTCCACACCGCCCGCGAGAAGACCTCCGCCAAGGACACAAAGCGCGCCTGGGCCCTCGACTTCCGCTGCGCCAGCGTGCGCCACCACACCGGCGGCTCGGGGGTGTTCCTGCTGTCGGCCACCCCCGCGAAGAACAGCCCCGTCGAGTGGTTCAACCTGCTGCACATGGTCAACCCCAAGCTCATGGAGGAGGGCCTGGCCGTCGACAACCCCGAGGAGTTCGTGGCGCGCTTCGGCGACTTCCGGAAGATGGACGTGCCCGACCCCTCCGGCACCAAGATTGTCGAGCGGGACGTGTGCGTCGGGCTGAAGAACGTGGACCAGCTCCGCAACGTCATGGACCGGTGGGCCGTCTTCCGCACCGCGGAGATGGTGGGCCTGAAGCTCCCCATGGCCACCGTCCAGTCGCACACCGTCGACCTGTCCGACCGCCAGCGCGACCTGACCCGCACCCTCTTCCGCGAGCTGGCCGGCATCGAGGACAAGCTCGTCAAGTTGGCCGGTGCGGCTGCAGGCGGCCACACCGCCTCCCAGAAGGCGTACCAAGCGCTCATCCGGAAGAAGACCACCCTCGCGATGACGCTGTACCTCGTGTACCTGCACCCGGGTCTGCCCAAGGGACAGGCGGCTGGCACGCCGGCGGACGGTCCGAAGCTGGTGGCCTGTGCCGACCAAATCCTCGCGACCTCCTCGCGGTCCTGCTCCACCGACAAGGCCGAGTGCTGCTTCGACTGCGGCCACATCGTGTTCGTGGACAACATCAAGGTCCACCACTGGATGCGGGACCTGCTGGTCGAGCGTGGCGTGGACCCGGCCCGCATCGCCATCCTCAATGCCGAGGACACCAAGGACATCGAGCTGCGCCAGCAGATTGCCGAGGCCTTCAACGGCTCGGGCTGCCCCGGTGACGACGACCACATCCCCCCGCAGTACGACATCGTCATCGCCAACCAGGTCGCCTACGAGGGCATGGACCTCCAGCGCCGCACCTGTGCGATTCACCACCTCGACGTGCCCTGGGAGCCCGCCACCCTCCAGCAGCGCAACGGCCGGGGCGTGCGCCAGGGCAACACCTTCGGCGACGTGAGCCTGCACTACTACTTCGTGCGGGGCTCCAACGAGTCGTGGAAGGTCTCCAAGCTCCAGCGCAAGCGCGGATGGATGGACGACCTCTTCGAAGGGGCCGCCCGTGCCACCAACACAACACAAGAGGCCAACGAGGAGGACCTGAACAGCATCGAGCGCTTCCTCGCGAACGCCGACCCCGAGACCGCCGCCAGCATCCGGGCCTCGATTGCCGAGCGCAAGCGGCAGGAGGAGGAGCGCGCCCGTGTGGTGGGCCAGTTTGCCCTGTCCCGCACCGTCAACGAGCTGAACCGCCAGTGGCGCCTCTACGAGCGCGAGCCCGACCAGTCGGCCCGCATCGCCCGGTACGAGCAGGTGCGACGGAAGACCGACGAGCTCGTCCAGCGCGTCGCCGCATCGACCTCCGAGGGCACCTCGGTCTACCCGGACGTCCCCGACCTGGCCGAACGCATCGCGCGGCTGGAGGAGGTCCCGGTCCGCTGCACCAAGCGGAGCCCGCCTCTGGTGCAGGGCGAGCGCGTCTTCCTCGAACGCTACGGCCTCGTGGAGGTGGGTGCCTTCGGCCTCATCCCCGAGAGCGACGTCCTGCGGTCGGTGGGCTGGGACCGCGCCAAGGCCCGCAAGCTGGGCAAGAAGGTGCGTGGGCTCTGGCTGCGCGAACACGGCGAGCCCGAAGCCAAGCTCTGGGTCAACCAGACCGCGGACCTCTTCGAAGAGGGGGTCGACCTCGCGCCCGAGTGGCCCGACGAAAGCGTCGACTGGGACATCGGGGCATACAACGGCTTGAGGTCGCTGCACGAGCAGGCCATGCGGCTGGCCGAGCCCGCACGGAGCCACCTCTGGAACGAGAGCGTGGAGGCGTCCATTGCCAACGGGCTGCACTGGCGCTTTGACGTCGAGCTGCCCGTCATCCTCGCCAACGGACGCGCCGGCCTGGTCCCGTCGACGGCCAAGGTGCTGCCGCCCGGGTCTCGACTCCTCGCCCCCAACCGCGACGGCTGGGTGCTGTGGGTGGACGCCTGCCGGGCCTCCGTCTCCGCCGAGGTGAAGACCTCGAGCAGAGTGCTGTGCGACATCCGCCGCGACTTCCAGCAGGTCTACGTTCCGCTGCGCCGCCTCGGTCGTCGGTGGTGGAAGCGCGTGCTCACCATCGACAGCGTGATGCCCGCCGCGTGGACCCCGCTGGCCTTCGACGCCTCCGACCTCAAGGCCGTGAAGGCCACCCCCAACTCGACACTCGCACAGGAGAGTGGAGCATGATTGCGCTCACCCCCACCGCAGCCGCGGGCTTCGGAGCCGCCGCCGGGCTCGGCCTGGCCCTGGTACTCCAAGCCATCGCACAGGTCCAGGGCCCCCGCCGCCGTGGCTCCCACGTCGACGAGGGACCGAACGGCCGCCCACGCACGACGGCCAGCTACATCCAGGCCCGCATGGAGCAGACGCCCGGAGCCGAGGCGAAGTGGTCCCGCGAGGTGAAGGCCGCCCTGGTCGACCCCCGCCTGAAGCTGCCCGTGGTGCTGGCCACGCTCCAGGCACGGGGCCATCGGCCCAAGGTGGTGTTCTCGTGGCGGTCACTGGCCTCACAGGCAGTGCTGAAGCAGAAGGGCCGGAGCTCGCTGTCGTTCTCGAAGCACAACGCGGTGGACAGCACCGGACAGCCGCGCGCGCTGGCGGCCGACATCATCGACGAGCGGTACGGCTGGGGCGACGGCGAGCACGGCAGCGCCAAGAGTGACGGTGCGCTGGGCTTCTTCAGGGCGCTGGGAGAGGTGGCCGACGAGCTGGGGCTCGGGTGGGGCGGTCGGTGGAAGAGCCGGGGGTCGTTCTGGACCCGGTATGGGATGGGCTGGGACCCGGCCCACATCGAGGTGGCCGAGGTGTCGGTGGCACAGGCCCAGCGGGTGTCGCTTGCGGCCATCCTGGGCACGGGCTTCCTTCGTCGGGGCTCCGGAGGGTACGTCTACCGGGTGTTCTCCAACGGCTACATCCTCGTTGTGGGAGGGCGGCATGGGGTTGGAAAGTTGCTGACTCCCGTAGGGGATGCGAGGGCGTGGACAGCGGTGTGGGCCGAGGTCGGGGCGGTCTCATGAGCGTCGACCGCGACCTCAATCTGTCCGATGAGTCTGCCACTCCGAATGCCCCAGAAGGGTTGAGTCACAAGTTCGCCTTAGAGTAGAGCAAGACTGTAGACAGGCACCGAAGCCCGCCCGTTTTCGGTGTAACCCGCACTTGGCCCTCAGCTCCCCCTCTGCCAGCTAAATAGAGAACGGGCCGCCCGCAGGTCGCGTAGCGACCGAGGACGGCCCACAGAGAGACCCCGGCCGCGCTACAGCGTGGCCCATCAGCCAAGCCGGGCGGCCACCTTCTGTTGACCCGGCTTGGGTAGCCTCCGTCCATGGAGGTGCCGGATGGCCGGAAGGAAGATTGCCAACGAAGCCGATGCCCGAGCTTGTCTTGG